>JGI12479J12853_1000692_pt1 | contig 18164 bp, 16 predicted proteins | sample A23P3SouthBayCA_2_FD_12853 | JGI IMG/M metagenome (IMG submission 12853) | reverse complement strand
AGGGTTCATTGACCGGCCTGACCAAATGGGTTCGCGAGGCATTGCACCATCAGGCCCGCCACACCGCGGTCACGGAACTGGCCATGCAGGCGTCGACCCGCCGGTTAATGACACATTTTGACGAGAACGCCATCGACAGCCTGTTGCTGAAAGGCGCCGCGGTTGCCGAACACGTCTACCCGGACGCTTTCCTGCGCCCACGTTGCGACACGGATGTCTGGGTGCGTGAGACCGAAGCGGGCGACGTCGCGGAAACACTCAGCGCGTTCGGCTACCGGGTCGTCAACCTTTCCACGAATACGGCTTCCTCGCGGCAGTTCCAGGCGACCCCGGACGCCTTCCAGGGCGAGCACCTGTGGTTTGACATTCACTACCGCCTGTCGAACCGCTCCCTGTTCCGTGACACCCTGGGATTCCAGGAATGCCTCGATCACGCCCTACCGCTGCAACGCGTCGGCGCGATGTCCCCCGCCCTGCCCGGCCTGTTGCTACACGCCGCGCTCCACCGCGTAGCGCACGGCCGTAACAGCGCCAGCCAGCGAATGATCTGGTTGTACGACATCCACCTGCTGTACGAGGCCATGGCGGCCGGCGACCGGCTGGCATTCACCGACCTGGCGCTCGACCGCGCCCAGGGCACCCTGTGCGCCACGGCGCTTGAAGCCAGCCGCGCGGCGTTCGGTACCGCGGTCAGCGACAAACGACTGCAAACTTTATCGAGCGGACGAGCCACCGAACCCAGCGCACGACTGCTGGATGCCGGCCGATGGGCCTGGGCCTGGTCGGACCTGCGCGGCCAGGAATCGGTGCGCAAGAAAGTGGCGTTCGGCTGGGAGTTGTTGCGCGGCCGGTTCAACGGCTAGCGGAACGCAAGACCCACAAGGGACACGTAGATTCTGCTCGTCTCCGCTACCACGTGACGAGACGAGAAACCGGACGCGATAATTTCCCTTCACGCCGCGACACCCCGGAATGTCCGTCGCCACGATCGGCAAACCGCAGGCCGCCGCTTCCAGCAGGATCTTTGGGCAGCCCCGCCTGGTGGTTACAACGTGACTGCTGGCGCCCTGGCGGGCATGGGGTGGATTTTCGTTCGAACCGGGATGCGTATGTGCTTCACCGTGGGCGCAGCGCCGTGGCTGCAGCTTCGAAGTACCGGCCCAACAGCGCTTACGCATCCGTGCAAACAGGCGCCCCTGATTTCACGGGCGTTCAGAATGGCACGACAGTATGGAGAGAAGTTGAATCGCACTCGCCGAATGGCTGAATCCGGAGAAGCAACGCGAACTCGTGGAAAAACTGTCCGAGTCTCTGGAATAAAGTCAGAGCGTTTTCACAGCATATTGATTTACGAACTTGTCCGTGGTCAAAAAAATCATCTTTTCGCAAAGCGCCTGGGCCACAAGAATCCGGTCAAATGGATCGCGATGATGATGTGGCAATTCCAACAGCTTCTGACAATGATGCTTTTCTATCGGTAGCCAGCGGATATGGCTCATGACCAACGCATGTTCCATCATGGACTGCCAATCCGGCACCAGGTTTAGCTTGCCCAGAGATTGCTTGATGCAAATTTCCCAGTAACTTGCCACGCTGAACCACAACTCAGAATCATCGTTCAGCAACGCATCCCGAAATTGCGTGGATAACCTGGACGGCTCCGCGATAGCCCAGAGTACGATATGGGTGTCGAGCAGCAGCCTCACATATAGTCCTCGAACTCTTCCAGCGGCTCATCAAAATCATCAGCGATATAGGTAATAAGGCCTTTCGCGGCGCCCAACTGACGCTGTGGCCGTTCCTTATCCAGCACTACAAGCTTCACCAGCGGCTCCTTGCCGCGGGCGATGATGACCTCCTCGCCCTCCAGCACCTTTCGGATCAGCTTGGAGAGATGAGTTTTGGCCTCATGAATGGTGACCTGCATGAGCATGCACCCAACTTAGCTAACCAGGTTGACTAAGTATATCGGAAATGGACTGAAAATCGCGTAGGAAAGGCTACTTTGGGGCTGCGGGCATTAAACCGTCATACACGGCCAATGTATCGGCGATGACCTTCTCGGCAGAGAATTGATCGACGATGATCGCCCTGCCCCGTTTGCCGAAGCGATGACGGAGCTCCGGGTCAGCGGCCAGCTCAACCAGCCGGTCCGCCAGTGGTTTGACGGATTTCGCAGGCATCAGGTATCCGCTCTTGCCATCCTCGACCACGCCCTGGCAACCGGGAATATCCGTTGCGACGATGGGCAGGCCGCAGGCTGCCGCCTCGAGCAGGATCTTAGGCGTGCCCTCGCGGTAGGACGGCAATGCGACGATGTCGACCTGGGCCAAAAGGCCCGGCATATCTTCAACCTGCCCCAGCACCTCGACGCCCGGCCGCCGCGACCAGCCATCGACTTCGGCCCGCGAGAAACTGCTCGGGTTCGGCGCATACGGCTCACCGGCGATCCACAGCCGTGTTCCCGGGTGCTCCGAATGCACCAGCGCAAAGGCCGCCAACAGTTCCTCCAGGCCCTTCTCACGCAACAGCCGCGATGCGAACAGGATGCGTACTTCGTCATCGTCGCGATTCGCCTGCCGCGGCCGGAACCGCTCGACATCCACCCCGGACCCACGAACCAGGTGACAACGCTCCGGGTCGACCACGCCGGCCGCGACCAGTTCGTCACGATCCGCCGAGTTCTGGAACACAACCGCAGTCCCCTCGCGCTTCAGCTCACGCCGGAACAACCACTTCAACGCCGGCCGCGCCACCCTCGCCTTCGCACTGCCCGCCGTGAACACGTGCCCTAACCCCGTCAACGCCGCCACCCGGTAAGCCACCCGGCACCGCCGCGCCGCGATCGCGCCCAGCAACACGCACACCGGCGTGAAGAGGTGCACCAACTCCGGTCGCAGCGCCCTGTAGGCGGCCGTGATCTCTTTGAGCGCGCGCTGGTTGCCGGTTAATGAAAAGCCCTCTTTTGGCGCCGTGAACGTGCGCACGCGGAAGCCTTCGTCGCGTAGGCGCTCCACGTAGGGCCCTGGCGGACAGACCATGCTGACCTGGTGGCCCTGGTCGCGGAGGGCGCGGGCCAAGTCCAGGCTGAAATTGTGGAGGTACCAGTCGGTGTTGGCGGTCAAGGTGATGTGCATCGCGGTGAAATCCTACACGTTTAGACGGGTAAGACGTACAGGCATGAACGCATTGACCAAGCAGACTAGAGCGCAGCTTGTAAACAAACCCGTCAAATGGTTATCATCTGCACACAACATGGTCTTTTTCGGTGAACAACCGACGTACTCCGGAGACGGGCCTGTGCTACCTGCTGGACCTTGATGGAGAACTGTTTCCGCTGGGCAATGGTTACTGGGCAAAGATCGAAGTTGCCCTGGCCCCAAAAACGAGCCAACGACCGCACGGCATCAAGTACTCGCTAACCTTGCACAACCGGGCTAATGAAAGGTTATTGGGATACGACAACGCTCATGCTTTCCGGCCCACCTGGAGAATCAGCATCATGAAACCCCTTAAAGTCGGCATCATGTCCTTCCCGGACTACCAGAAACGAACCATCGCCATCGCCTCCGGCAAATACCGCCGCCCCAAGGACGACCCCAAGGTCTGGTTCGAGTCCATCAAATCCATGGCCCAGGTCCTCAGCAGCGAAAACCAGGCCCTGCTGAAACTCATCCTGGACAACAACCCCCGCTCTCTCACCGAACTCCAGCGCCTGAGCAACCGCAACAAGGCAAACCTCTCCCGTACGCTGAAGAAGCTTGAGCAATGCGGGGTTGTGGAGCTGACTAAGGAAAAGGGTCGGCTGGTGCCGACGGTGAAGGCTACGGACTTTCGGGTGGAGTTTGGGTTGAATTACAGTTGCCCATCACTGCCTAATTAACTTGACACATTTCATATGCGTCAATGACGCTGGACACCATGGCGAGGCTGTTGGTCATAGTCGTAGCCTGGAGCCCCTGGGAATTCCATTTCGACGAAGGTTCGCCATGAGTGCGCCCTGGAGGCCATCTATGAAGAGCACCCACACGCGCGCGAAGCTATTTTCTTGACGGAGGCCACTTGCACGGCCGCGCTGGGCGAACTTCCACGCATAATATTGTCACTCATGCTTTCTCCAACCCCTGTAAAACTATCCAAACAAATGGTTTTGATAGGGAATCCAGCAGTAAGCGTGGCGCGCAAAGTTCAGCCACACAAATAGCACCAGCCCATATCCCAGGATAATTGCCGCAACCAGAACGTTTCGTGTGGCGGAGGCGGTCGCCAGCACAGGCAACCGGGAAAACACCACGACCTGTAACGGTGTGAGATATAGGGCAATCCGATCAGTTGCCGTGGATGCCTGGGTTAACAACGGCACACAGGCGATAGCCGCCAACGCCATCCAGAACCATATCCGTGACTGCGGGAACGCGGCTTTCCATCGATTCCAGAAAACCAGCAGAACGAGTGCGGGTACAACGTTCATCATCACCCGGATAGTCGCACCCTGGGAGATCATTGCGGCCTGTACGTAGTTTTCCCAAAGCGTATCCTGGTAATCAGCCAGGAAGGCCGCCCACAGCCCGAGCCCAACGGACACGACGGCAAATGCCCTTGCCGCCCAACCTCGCCCGAAAAGGAAGAGGCCAAGGGGAATCATCAGCACCGCTGTCTTGTGAAACAGTGTCGCCAGCGCAACCAACAACAGGTATCGGCGAAGGTTGCGGCTTTCCAGCGCGGTCAGCGCCCAAAACACGAACCCCAGCGCAACGGCCTGGCGGGTATAGCCCATGGACACAACTATCACCAGGTAAGGAACCGCCACCGCCACCGCCAGCCACGGTAATGGCTGCTGCCGACTGAACACGAATAGTCCGATCGTAAAGATCAATGCACAAAGAACATTGTTCCCGTACACACCCCAGCCTAGCTGGGCGGAAATCCAATTTGTAAGTTGATAGCCCGGATCCGAAAGTGCCCACAGTTCGCTGAAGTCACTGCGGGCCGCACGTTCAAGATAGAACTCGTATGCCAGCCAATCACAACCTACGTGATCTCTTAGTCCTACAACGAGGAGCAATACGGCCCCGAAAGTCCACCAAACCCACCAGCGTCCCTGGCGACCACCGTGCGCGCCAAGGACAGCACCGGAAGCGAAGAGGAAGAGCAGCCAGTACGGTATCAATTCAGCAGCTCCTGCTCTGCCGCCATGCCTGCAACATCAGGATGCTCCAGATTGCCTGTGCATGATCTGCGCTCCCAGACGAGTGCTCTTCAAAAAGTCGCAACGCCTCTTTCCGGTTCAGCAGCGCTGAATGTGGACGAATCGACGAAAGGAGATCACCTGACCACGCTTTCAGTGGCCCCCGAAGCCATTCAGCCAGCGGCACGGCAAAACCATGCTTTGGCCGGTCGAATAGTTCCGGCGGCACACGCTTCTCTAAAAGCCTGCGAATCAAGTACTTTCCCTTTCTATCCCGAAGCTTCATGTTCAACGGCAACCGGCAAGCCAGCCTGACCACCTCAATATCAAGGAACGGCAAGCGTGTTTCGAGGCTGGCACTCATGGCTGCCCTGTCTACCTTGGTCAGGATGTCGTCGGGCAAGTAGGTCAGCGCGTCCGCGTACATCATCCGCTCCTCATACCCGGCTTTTGGTAACTCCCGGAATCGCTCGTAAGGAGGCTGCGCTGGAACTTTAACTCCGGCAATTAGCTCTTGATTGTCAGGGTTGATCGCAGTCAGCAATTCATAAAACTCTGCTTCATTCCGCGCCGTAACAATCCGTTTTCCGAACTTCCTGAGCTTTTCTGAGGGGTGAGAAATTCCCAGACCATGGCCCGCTCTTTTTGAAATCAATGACAAGACCACTTCGTTTTGCAGCACACGCGCCAGCAACGGTCGCGCAAAGCCAGGTGTTCTCCGAGCGGCTGCCCAGGCCTCCGCCGCGGAGACGTAACGCTGGTACCCACCAAACAGTTCGTCACCCGCATCGCCAGACAGCGCCACGGTCACATGTTGCCGGGCCAGTCGACAGACAAGGGCAGTCGGAATTTGTGATGCATCCGCAAACGGCTCGTCATAAATCGATGCCAACTCCGGCACCAAGTTAAGCGCGTCCTGTGCAGTTAGCCGGAAGGACTCGTGTTCTGTCCCCAGATGCGCGGCGATAGCCTCCGCCGCACCAGACTCATCATATTCAGACTCTGGAAAGCCTACCGTAAAGGTCTTCACGGGTTGCCGTGACCGAGCCTGCAGACTGGCGACCACCGTGCTTGAGTCGATACCACCGGAGAGGAACGCGCCTAGTGGAACTTCCGAAATAGTCTGCAACTCGCATGCGGTGCTGAACACCTCATCAAGTGACTCAAGCACTTCAGACTCATTCTTGAAACGGGTTTTCGCCCCCTGCTCCCATTCATCCCTATAGTTCCACCACCTCGACAGACTGGGTTCAACGCCGAGGCCCTTCGCACTTAGGGTTAACACCGTTCCGGGCGGTAACTTGAAAACACCCTCGTAGATAGATCCGGGCGAAGGAACGTAACCATAGCGAAGTAACCCAGAAACCGCTTCCGGACTAATCCGGGCCTGGAATGCCGGCCAACGCTCAAGGGAATGCAACTCAGAGGCAAACAGAAAGCTGCCACCTACCTTTCCATAATAGAGGGGCTTCTCACCAAACCGATCACGCGCGAGCCGAAGTGAGCATTGCGCGCGATCCCACAAGGCTAAAGCGAACATTCCACGGGAAAGATCAAGCGTCTTCGACAGTCCCCAACGCTCGATTGCTGCCAGCAATGTTTCAGTATCCGAACTCCCCCGCCAAGGGACCCTCCCCGCGCCCGCCTCTACCTCCTCACGCAGTTCAAGATGATTGTAGATTTCTCCGTTGTACGCGAGGACGAAACGACCTGACGGCGAAACCATGGGCTGGTCGCCCGCCTGCCCTAACCCCTGAACGGCCAGGCGCCGGTGCCCCAGCGCGATGCCAGCCTCAATGTCCGACCAACAACCCTGATTATCCGGTCCCCGGTGAGCGATGGCGTCGGCCATGTCCGCCACTCCGGCCACCGGATTAACGCCGAGATTGCCTAATACGCCCGCAATTCCACACATGGTTAGCTAGCAGCGCATTCCTTTAGAAACTCAACAAGCCGAGGAGCCGTTTTTTGGAGAGAAAAATCAGATTTGACTCTCTCACGTCCCATTTCACCCATCACCTGGCGAAGCAACGGGTCGCCGGCAAGTATCTTCAGGGCTTCGCGCCATTCTTCATTGCTTTCAGCCAAAAAGCCGTTGGCCCCATGCTGGACAATTTTGCGGTTCACACCCACTGGCGATGCCACGACTGGCAGACCACACGCCATGTACTGAATGAGCTTGAATCCACACTTCCCCCGTTCCCATGGAGAGTCCCTTAACGGCATAATCCCGATGTCCATATCCATCAGGTCGTCAACCTCAGTTTCCTCTCGCCAGGGACGATGACTCACTGACTGACCACCTGCCTGGAGCCCCGCTGCCCCAACTACCAGCGCACCAGAAATTTCGCCTGCACGTTGAAGTTCGGTCAAGACGGGCTCGACGATACCCAGATAGGCTGCCGTTGAACGCGACCCCATCCAACCCACCCGAACCTGCCCACGTCGATTGTTGTGTTGTTTTATCCGGTCGTAGCGGTTCAAATCAACGACCGTCGGGATCACGGCCACCCGCCTACAACCGGCACGTTCCGCCATGTCAGCGATGTACTCATTGCCGGCGATAACGCCCGCCGCCCGCCTGACAAGTTCAGGAATCTTTCCGCCCAATACCTTTCTGACCAGTAGATTGTTGTGCTGGTCGTACTGGTGAAAAAGCGCGTCGTCGAAATCGAGCACATATGGCTGCGTGCCGCTGGTCAGCAGGATCTCAACCCAGGCTGGTAGGTAGGGCAGTGCTTCGAAGTGAATCCATAAGAGGTCGTACTCACACGCGCTTCTTAGTTCAGTGAGTCTATTCCAATATCCTGAAAGCAATCGACCAAGCGACTTTTTTCCATTCTGAAGAAATCCGTGAAGATAACGGTCATCCAATAAAGGCGAGTATTTAACTACGATCCCTGCATCGGACAAGTACCCTTCGATCGCAAAATACCGATGGCGGGCACTGGCCGCCAGGCAGTCATATTTAGGAAGCGCAAGGATTCGACAGTTTTGGCCCTCAACGACTGAACTGGGCGTTACCGACACCGCCTCAATCAGCCATCTTATTGTAAATAGACCGGTACTTTGCCACCCCGGACTCAAGCGAAAACCGCTGTTCCGCCGTCGCGCGACAGCGCGCTGACAGCTCCGGATCCGATAGCAATGCCTGCAGGCGCGCCATTGCCCTGTCCTGCTCCGCCACACAGGTTGAATCAACCAGAACCCCAACCCGCGAGTCATTAATCACACGGTCAACGTCACCGATTCCCCCGTTGCTCACAACCGGTCGCCCGCTCCCCAACACCTCGCCAAGACGCGTAGGACAACTTCCCAGCTTTCCCAGGCCCGTTTTGAAAAACATCCCGGACACCGTCTGCGCCCGGACAATTTCCGGCATCTGATTCGGCGCCGCGGAACGAATTCTCAATGACTCAAGTCGGACACCGAGTTCTACGAGTGCCTGCTCCACGAGCGCGCGGTCGTCTTTCGTGACAACCTCAGTAACGGCATCAGGGAAATGTCGATTCACCGTGCAGAACCACGCCGCCAACAGGTCCATTCGAAACCAGCCACTCAACACCGTCCCAAAACACCCAAACACCAACGGCCCACCCGGCATCGGCGCCGGCCTGAACCGCTCCAGGTCCGTGCATGTCGGAATCACGTGGATCTCTTTATCTTTCAACTCAGCCGGAAACCGTTCTTTAAGATGCTCAGCAGCTGCGTGGGTCAGTGACACGACCTCGCCGTGCTGTAACGCTTTTCGTTCCAAGCGTTGAAGAATACGGTGCTTTATCGAATCACGACGCAAACGGCCCGCCATTATCAACTCCTCGGGCCAGAGCGCGCGCATATCGAAGACGAATGGCGTCCCGCTCCGCCGATGACTTGCCAGTGCAGCGGCAACGGGCAGATAACTTCGCGCGTGAACGACGAGGGGGCCCTGTTTGCTCTCCCTCCGCACCTCCTGCACGAATCGGCGATGATGACGATAAGTCGACACGGGGCCCGGCCCCAGCTCAAACGGTACTGGCCGCCAATCAATACCCGCCAGTCGACAAGCCTCGTCAGCCGCCGCCATTCGCTCCCCGTCCGCGCGATCGCTATGTTTCTCGCAAGTCACCAGGACAATCCGAAACTCGGTGGCCAAAGCACGGAGGTAGGCAAACACCTGCGACTGACCCAACGGCTCCAGCAATCCAGTACGGGTCAGGTAAACAACGGTGAGCGTTCGGTCAGGCAAGCCTATTCAACCGAATAGATCCAGGTATTTTCGTGCCGCACTTTCCGGGCTGAAGTTTGCCGCACGCTGCCTCAGCTCACCTTCTCGCTTGGGCGCGGACAACTGAGTCAAAATGGCGTGTGCCAAAGCTTGTGGATCCAGTTGCGGCACCAGCAGCCCGTAACGTCCACCCTCCAGAATTTCCGCAGGGCTACCGGAACAGCGAGCACTCACCACCGGTGTGCCGTATGCGAGTGCTTCCACGATGACATTCCCGAATCCTTCGGTGCGTGATGACAACACGAATAAATCGGCAGCGTTGTAGAACGGCCCCGGGTCTGCGCGTGAACCAATAAGCCGCACATGCTCTTCCAGGCCGAGCCGGTTGCACTGCGCTTTCAACTCATTCATCAAGCTGCCATCACCCACGATGACGAGGCGCACGTCCATGGCTGCCGTCACAAGTTTCAATGCATCCAGCAGCACATCAAAACCTTTTTGTTGCTTAAGCGTACCCACGCCCAACAGGCTTGCATCGCCTGCGCGCCACCATTCAACAAGCGCCCTGTCAGATTCCTGGAACTGTGTTGCACCCGAGACTTCGACCGGGTTGTGAATGACTTCCACGAGGTCGTCGGGCAACTTCGCGACTTCTTTCAGGCTGTCTTTTACGCCTTGCGATACGGCAATCACTCGACTGGCAGCCGCGTAAATACGGGCACCGAACAATCGCAGAAAATTTTTTTCCCGAGGCCTCAGCGCCGGCGCGAACCGGAAATCATTGTGTTCGCTGAGTACCAAAGTGCCTTTGTATCCACTGGTTCGGCAGGCCAACGCTGCCAGGCCGGTCAGCGGCCACATTGCCACCAGGAGCACATCGGGCTGTTCCCGGCGAATGTAACGATGAAGTGGCCTCCATGCGTGCCTGAATCGTGGTGCATCCAGGCTTTTTACAGAGCACTGGGCCGGCACTGCTTCCAACAGATCACCATGATTCTGGACAAGTAAAAACTCGACTGCGAACCCTTTGTCCAAAAATGCGCTTGCGAGACAGATCCTTACCTTTTCGACGCCGCCAACCCTCAAGTCCGGCAGAAGTATAGTGATGCGTTTAGCCAACCCTGGTCGCCAATACGTTGCGCTCATTTAATTGTGTACAGCTGAATCCTTGGCCGCTGAGCAGCGATATTGCAGCATCATCCCTCTGATCCCATAGTTCGAATATCAGGTGGTCGGTTCGCTTCAACAATTGTTCAGCACCCTGCAGCGCAGCCAGTTCATAACCTTCAAGGTCGAGTTTGATCAACGCGACGCGTCCAAGAGACTGCGCGACTTCATCAAGAGTTACGAGATCGACATTGAAAGACACCGCGGCATCATCTGAAAACACCTTCGATTTAGTACTGAGAGAAGCTTGACCGAATCGGTTGCGACCAACCTTTGCCGCCATGGTCTTGCCGGACTCTGAAGACAACGCTTTGTTGAACAGCGTCACATTCTGAAGCCCATTGAGCGCCACGTTTGAACTGAGTGCAGCGAACGTTTCGGGGTGCATCTCGATCGCATGAACAGTACCGGCGTCACCCACGATCCTGGCAGCCAGGACGGAGAACGCACCAACATTTGCGCCGCCATCTATAAAGCTGTCACCAGTGCCCAATAACCTCTCCACCGCTCGATAGACCTGCAGATCATGGGCAGGCAATACATGTACAAGGTCGTCGGAATTACCACGGACATGGAAGACACCCAGGTTTTTTGAGCGAACAGTGGCATTTGTGAGTAGTACCGGGTCACGCCACTGATCCAGCGTCGACATTAGACGAAAGGGGCTCACAATCAGTGACGTAGTAACCGTCAACTTGTCCTTGAACGATATGCCCCGAATGCCGCATGCGACATTCCAGGTCGCCCTAAGTCGGCGCAAGTAATTCCTGAACAGGCCGCCCACCCTCCAAACCAGCCCAGGGACATAAGGTTTAAGGCGCCGCAGGCGACCGCTCAATTCACACCCACCCACACGCGCCGAAACGCCATCCCAAGAGCAACATTCTTTCTGAACGCGTGCCGAACACAGAGCCAGAGGAATAGGCTCCGTGTAGCCATTCCAATCAAAACGGCCCATCCCATGCCCAAATATCCAAAAAGCTGAACCAATGGGATTCCGGTTGCCACTGTGAACACCAAGCCAAGTGCATAGGCCTTCGTTACCAGGGTGGGTCGGCGACACATATTCAGAACAGCCGCGCCTTGACCCAGAATGGCTTGCACAAGAAACGCCAATCCGAGGACGATCAGTACCGGCACGGAGGCGCGATAATCCGCGCCAAATGCGAGCTCGACCAAATTCTCACCAAAAGCCAGCATCAATAGCAGGCATAACAACGTTGAGCCTGTACTCCACCACGCGCCGGCCTGGGCGCGCTTTTCAAGGGCTTCCAAATTACCTTCTGCGTAGTCTTTGGCGAACGCGGGCATCAAAATAAGAGTGGCAATCGTGTAGGGAAACGCAAAAATGACGGCGCTGGATATTGCTACCCGGTACTGACCAACGTCAGCGTCGGTGACAAGCACTGCCAAAATGAGGATGGCCACCTGGGCATCCAGCGTGCGTACCAATTCGGTTGCCATCATGGGTACGCCATCACTGAACCAGTTCGACGGCGCGTCAAAGCGGGTCGGCTGCTGGCGCGGCATTGTCGGTAGGTGCGATTTAATCAGCAACACGCCGGTTGTGATAACAATCACCAATGAAACGAACTGAATTAATAACGCGTTGCTCGCGCTCATCGATATGCCGACCAAACCCGCAATCAATAACGCAGCAGCAAACACAGCTGGCCGTAAAGCGGCCGCGACCATTTGGGCCATTGCAACCCGGTGCAATCCTCGCAACGCCCCAGATACGAAATTCAACAGCGCAAATGCGATGACCAGGAGGAAGACCCAACTCCAGGATTCCCTGGAAGATTCAGGCCCATCACCTGACGCACCGAACATGACCAGCGCCACAATCACCAGTGTCGCCACACTTGAAACTACGAATACACGGGCCGCCTGTTTGAAAACGAGTGCAATTTGCCCATGCTCACTGTGAGCATCCAGTGGCGCCAGGTCACGAATTAATAATTGCGGCAAAGCGGCTTGCGCGAGCACCGCGGCGACCGAAATGATCCCGATTAACGTGCCATAGACGCCATACTGGGCGGGACCGAGGTATCGCGCCAATTGAACGCCCACCAACAGTGTCATGCCCATACCGACTAACTGGAAGAACGCCGTCCCTAGGACAGGTGATAGCATCGTCCAGTTCAACGGAAATGCTGGCAACGACACAGGTTTTTAACTGCTCACACTAATCCTGGATGAACCAGGCAGCTGTCGCCGGCAATCCCTCAGTCACACGAGAACCACACGAATAGCCCAGCAACTTTGAGATGCGATTCACATCTGCCAATGAATGTCGCACATCGCCTGCCCTGAAATCCCGGTACTCGGGACGGGGTACCGCCCACCCTTTCAGTTGTTCCACGGCATTAACCAATCCGTCGAAGAGATCGTTCAACGAGGTCTGCTCACCGCACGCCACGTTGTAAACGCGGTTCAACGCCGCCCCATCAGCCACCGCCGCCAGCAAATTCGCCTGCACCGCATTATCGATGTAGGTGAAATCGCGGCTCGTCTCCCCATCCCCGTTGATGTAAACCGGTTCGCCCTTCAACATCGCGCCAATCCACTTTGGTATCACCGCTGCATACGCTCCATCCGGGTTCTGACGAGGCCCGAACACATTGAAGTAACGCAGCCCAATCGTGTTGAACCCATAGCAGCGCGCGAAAACGTCGGCATAAAGCTCATTGACATACTTGGTCACGGCATACGGCGACAATGGTTTGCCAATCCGGTCCTCGACCTTGGGCAGCTCTTCGCTGTCACCATAGGTCGAACTGGACGCGGCATAAGTGAAGCTGGCGACACCGGCATCGCGGGCGGCCACCAGCATGTTCAGGAATCCATCGATATTGGCCTGGTTGGTGGTGACCGGGTCTTCCAGCGACCTTGGCACTGAACCTAGAGCGGCCTGGTGCAGCACGCGCTCCACGCCCTCGAGCGCCTGGCGGCAGTCTTCCAATACCCGGATGTCACCTTCAATGAAGCGGAAACGTTTCCAGGCGTCTTTGCCCACGCAGCGGCGCACATCGTCCAGGTTGTGCTGGAAGCCGGTGGCAAAGTTGTCTAGTCCCACGACTGTCTGCCCCAAGTCCAAGAGTTTTTCCAGCAGGTGGCTCCCAATAAAACCGGCCACGCCGGTCACCAGCCATTTGGTCGGCTTATCCCGCAGCTCGCGCTGGACCTGTTCGTAACGGGTTTCGGTCATAGCCGGCCCTCCGCGACGCCTTCTGGGAAGACCCCGCGCACGTCGTAGAACACACAGTCGTCACCGCCCCACCCTCGCAACGTTTCCGCGGAAACGTCCTGGAACTGGCGGTGGGTCACGGCGCCGATCACGGCGGCGTACGCGCCGGTATCCGGCTCAGGTACCAACCGCACACCGCGTCCCTGGTGTTCGTCCACCCATGGGTCCAGCACGTCGACCTCGCAGCCGGCGGCCTGCAGGTCGGCGATCAGGCGAAAAACCTGGCTGTTCCGGGTATCGGGGCAGTTTTCCTTGAAGGTCAGGCCCATGACCAGCACGCGGGCGCCGTCCACGCTGCCGCGGCGCTCGGCCACCAGGGCCAGCACCTTGTGGGCCACCCAGGTGGCCATGCCGTCGTTTACGCCGCGGCCGGCGTTGATGATCTGGGGGTCGAAGCCCACGGCCCTGGCCTTGTGGGCCAGGTAGTACGGGTCGACGCCGATGCAGTGGCCGCCGACCAGGCCGGGGGTGAACGGCAGGAAATTCCACTTGGTGCCGGCGGCGGCGAGCACGTCGCGGGTGTCCAGGCCGAGTTTGTCGAACAGCATGGCGAGTTCGTTGACCAGCGCGATGTTGACGTCGCGCTGGGTGTTTTCGATCACCTTGGCGGCCTCGGCGACGCGCACGGAGGCGGCGCGGTGGGTGCCGGCGGGCACGATGGCGGAATAGAGGCCGTCGATGAAATCCAGTGATTCTGCGCAGCAGCCGCTGACCACCTTTACGATCCGCTCCAGGCGGCGCTCGCGGTCGCCGGGATTGATGCGTTCGGGGCTGTAGCCGTACCAGAAGTCCTCACCGCCCTTCAGTCCGGAGGCGGCCTCCAGGATCGGCACGCAGACATCCTCGGTCGCGCCGGGGTAGACCGTCGATTCGAACACCACCGTGTTGCCGCGCCCGAGCAATGGGCCAACGGAATGGCAGGCGGCTTCCAGCGGCGCCAGGTCGGGCTGGTGGTCTTCGTCGACGGGCGTGGGAACGGTGACGATATAGGTGTCGCAGCCGGCCATGTCGCTGGCGTTGCTTGTCAATGTGACGCTGGCCATGCGCGCGAGCTCGTCTTCGGAAAGCTCGCCGGTCCGGTCACGGCCGCTTTGCAACTCGGAGACCCGCGCCGCGTCGATGTCGAAACCGGTCACTTCGAACTCCCGCGCAAACGCCGCCAACAACGGCGTCCCCACGTAACCCAGCCCGATCACGGCAATCCGCGGCGCCACGTCAATCACGGGCATTCCTCGCATCGACTTCCCGCTGCAGTTCCTCGATCTCGCCCTTCAGCCGTTCGTACTCGTCCATCTTGCGTTTCAGGAACCGGGTGGCGATGCGCGCCTTGGCCTCGATACCCTGCGGGGTCAGGTGATACAGGTAGGCGCGCTTGTTCTGGCTGTTCCGGAAGTTGCGCGCTTTCACCAGGCCCTTGTCGACCAGGGCGCGCAGGCAGTAGTTGGTCTTGCCCAGGCTGACGCCCAGGTGTTCGGCCAGTTCGCGCTGGCTGACCTGGGGGTGGGCCTCCAGGTAGCGCAGCAGGTGGTAGTGGGTTTCGTTGGGTTGTGTCATGCGTGCGGCATCGTGTCGATGCGTTTCATTCGGGCACGCTACCGCCGTGCCACGCTTTTTGCGTCACACGGTGGGAACCACCCGTGGCGCCGATCAGACGGCGCGTTTTAGGGACAGGGCGTCCACTTCGACGGTGGTCGTTCTGCCCAGCAATTCCAGTAACAGCAGTGCGCGGCGTTCGCCGTGACGTTCGGCCAGCACGCCTTCCAGGCCTGCGAGCGGGCCGTCGAACACGCGCACGCGTTCGCCGACCACCACCGGGTCGGGTGACAGCATCACGAGACCGGACTCCGGGTCGCGGCGGGCCAGCAGGCCGCGCACGATTCGCTCGTCGACGCGCAACAGCGCGTGGCCCGAGCGCACCAGGTCGACGGCGCCGCGCGTTGAGCGCACGACGGCCAGGTTCTGCTGGCCGACTTCGGCGCGTAAGAACAAATACCGGGGGAACAGCGGCTCGCCACGAGCGCCCTGCCCCCGGCGGTGCTTCTGGTATGGGTTCAGCGCCATGGGCAGGAAGCATTCAAAACCCTGCCGCGCCAGGTGTTCACGCGCAAGGCGTTCCTGGCGGGGGCGGGTATAGACGGCGAACCACTCCATCCATCAACGATAGCAGGTTGTGTTCAGGTATTGAACACGACTTCGGTGTTGCGCATGGGACGGCCGAGAAACCGGGCTGAGCGCCAGGCCCGCTTCATGACATGAAAATAGCCCAGCCCACAGGCGATAAACCCGTAAAACCGCAGGTACTCCGGCACACCGCTGATTTCCAGCACCGCGCCGGTGACCATGAACAGCGCCGCGAATGCGACGATGCCCATCCAGGTCTGGCCGGGGCTGAAACCGGCGCGGGCGAAGGCATGGTGCAGGTGATACTCATCCGCCTCGAACGCGGAGCGTCCGGCGCGCCAGCGGTTCGCCATCAGGCGCGTGGTGTCCAGCAGCGGCAGGCCGAAAATCCAGACCGCGGTCATCGGTGCGAATGCACGATCCACACCTGCCCGGCTGCCGTTACCGAGGTCGATGAACACCCAGGCCAGCACCAGGCCCAGCAGCAGTGAGCCGGAATCGCCCAGAAAGATCCGCGCCCGCGGGTTCCAGGGCAGGCGTGCATTCAGTGCCAGGAAACCGAGGGTCGCGCCACCCGCCGTGAACAGCAACGGCAGCACATCGGCCCGGCCGGCACGCCACGCCAGAACACCCGCCGCGATACAGCAGAGAACGAAAATACTCCCGGACAGCCCGTCGACGCCGTCGATCATGTTGAACGCGTTGATCACCCCAAGCGCCGCAAACACCGTGATCGGCACCGCCAGCGGTCCGAGTTCGAGCACGTGATCGACAAGCAGGCGGCCAAAATCCAGCAGCAGCACATCGCCGGCGAACACCATCAGCAGGCAGGCCATGGCCTGCAACCCGAAACGCACCCAGGCGCCCAGCGGCCAGCGGTCGTCGACCAGCCCGGTCAGCATGATCAGCGTGCAGGCGGCCAGCAACGCGGCGTCCAACAATCCGGCCAGGGCCAGCACCAGGAACATGCCACCCCAGGTGGCGGGACCGCCGACCAGTGGCGTCGGCTGCGCGTGATGTTTGCGCGCCGAGGGCACATCCATCCAGCCGGTCGCCCGCGCCAGCGGGACCAGTGCCAGCGCGAACACCAGCGACAGCCCGGCGGCCAGAATTGACCCGGTGACCCCTTGCGCGAGCATGCTGCTCTCCCCATCCATGAACGCCGATTATGATGCTATATTGGGTGTTGGTCGAACCCGCTTTTTCGAGGCCCTGATGTCCACCCGTGTAAAACGCCTGTCGAGGACGCCCTTGTCCGCCCTCATCGCCGCGGTGCTCGTCGCCCCGGCAGTGAGTGCGCAGCAGGATGCCGATAACGTCACGCTTTACACCACCGTCGACGAAAAAGCCGTCTATATCCAGCGCGGTGACCGCCAGATTGACGTGAAGTCGGGCGAGTCTGCCGCCATCACGCGGGACGGCCTGGAGTTCCTCGACGCCCGCCCCGCCGCGCTGAACTGGCCGTGCGGCACGGCATACGCCGGAAACCGGGGGCAGCTCGAGACCTTTTCGCTCGACGAACTGCCCGCCGGGCAGCAGATCCAGGGCGTCGCGCAGCGCTTCTTCGAACAGCAGATGGTGCTGGACAGCCAGCCCCACTTTCTCGATGGCGGCTATCACGGCGAGCTTCCCGCAGACGAAATCGACTCGTTTGTCTCCAACGCCTACTGGTACGTGGCCGGACCGGCCGATGCACCGCAGGCCGCGCAGCGCCCGGACACCCTGATCATCGGCCTGTTCTACGGCACGGGCCAGGTCATCGTCGACACCAATCACCTGTCGGCGCTGAAGGCAAAGTACGGCGACGACCCGATTCCGACGCTGTTCGAGTACCACGACCAGAATGTCGTGCCGATTTCCTACTTCGGCGAGGCGCCGACGCCCCGCAATATCGCCCAGGTGTATGCCGAGAACGGCATCCTGCCGGCGACACCGCCGATGATGTTCGCCGGCGACCGGCACACCGACTTCGTCGCCCAGGTGCTGGCCGACCAGGTGGACGCGCCGCCAATGGCCGACATCGACCCGGCGCGGGCCGAGCGGCTGCGTGGCGATATCGAATCCGCCGGTTTCTCGGGCAAGCCCGTCAACCTGGCCATGGTGCCGGGTGAAGCCGGGCTGATCGCCGACGAGCCGGAACGCCTGCGCGTGGCCGCTGACATGGGCCTGCAGGTCATCCCCGCGATGTTCTCGGTGTACGACGACGAATCACACGCGCGCCGCTGCGGCGT
>JGI12479J12853_1000675_pt1 | contig 18624 bp, 8 predicted proteins | sample A23P3SouthBayCA_2_FD_12853 | JGI IMG/M metagenome (IMG submission 12853) | reverse complement strand
GCGCCACGACGTGGAGGCGGCCGGCGGCCACTTCGACGCGCTGGAATTCGATCGACACGACGACTTCGTCGATGAGGTGGAGTCGGCCGTGGGGCCGGTCGATGTGGCCGTCGTCGCCTTCGGGGTGATGCCGGATCAGAAGGAGTCCCAGGAGAACTTCAAACTGGCGCGCCGGACCATCGAGGTCAACTACACCGGTGCGGCGTCGCTGTGCGAGGCCCTGGCGCGCCGGATGATCGACCGAGAGACGGGGGCCATCGTGGGTATCTCGTCGGTCGCTGGCGACCGGGGCCGCCAGAGCAACTACTTTTACGGCAGCGCGAAGGGCGCCTTCAGGCTCTATCTGCAGGGGCTTCGGAACCGCTGTTTCGAGCACGATGTGCAGGTGCTGTGCGTCAAACCCGGGTTCGTCGATACGCCGATGACCTTCGGCATGGAGACGGCGATTCCGATCGTCTCGCCGGAGGACGTGGCCGACTCGGTCGTCCGGGCCCAACAAAAAGGCAAGGACACGATGTATGTGCCGTGGTTTTGGGCCTGGATCATGCTGATCATCAAGTCGATTCCCGAGCCCATCTTCAAACGACTGTCACTTTGAATCTCCCCGCGACCGAGACGAGCCGATGAGCGACGATCATCCGACCGTTGATCTCAACTTCGAGCGCCGCTCGGAATCCGAGATGCGTCGACGGGCCCGGGCATTCTACGAGGAGATCTCCCAGCGACGGTCCGTCCGGGAGTTCAGCGAGGAGCCGATTCCGCTGGACGTCGTGCGGGATTGCATTCGAACGGCCGGTACCGCTCCATCCGGGGCGAACAAGCAGCCGTGGACCTTCGTACTGATCACCGACGACGCCGTGAAGTCCGAGATCCGCCGGGCCGCCGAGCAAAAAGAGCGCGAATTCTACGAAGAGCGCGCCACCGAGCAGTGGCTCGAGGACCTGGCGCATCTGGGGACTGACTGGCGCAAGCCGTACCTGGAGGAGGCGCCCGCCCTGATCGCGGTGATGGCGCAGACGCGGCCGGCCGACGAAGGTCTGCACTACTACGTCAAAGAATCGGTGGGAATCGCCTGTGGCTTTCTCATTGCCGCACTGCACCGCGCCGGACTGGCCACGCTGACCCACACCCCCAGCCCCATGGGTTTTCTGCGCGATATTCTGGATCGTCCGGAGAACGAGACGCCTTATCTGCTGTTGCCCGTCGGCTATCCCGCAAACGGCTGTGAAGTGCCAGACATCGACAAGAAGGCTGTCAATGAGATCCTCGTCGAGGTCTGATGACGTGTTACACAGACGTTGCAAATAGGCGGAATATCTGTCATTTGTGGCGTTAAGAATTGTCGGACTCGTAACATTTTTATAGACCGAGAACCTGTATATGCGGTCACGATTCAGTCGCGCAATCCTTGGGACCTTGATTTTTTCTCTATCCGTCGTGGGGTTCACGGCGTGCGGAGACGACGCGACCGACCAACCGGATGTCGGTGTGGATACGGGCATGGATACGATGCCCGAAGACGCGGGTGATACGGAGCCGGACACCGAACCGGACACCTGTGAGCCGACGACGTGCGAAGCCGAAGAGGCCGAGTGCGGCGAGATCAACGACGGCTGCGGTGGGACCCTCGACTGCGGCACCTGCGAAGACGGCGAGTGCGGCCTGATGGAGCCGAACGTCTGCGGATGCGACCCCTGGACCGACGACGAGTTCTGCACCGAGACGGGCGCGGAATGCGGGCTCAAGGTCGCCCTGGATAACTGCGGGGTGCAGCGAAGCGTCGCATGCGGCTCATGTGACAACGGCGTCTGCGAAGATGACAATACCTGCACATGTGTCCCCGAAGAAGAACAGGTACTCTGCAACGACAATCAGCTCGAATGCGGGCAGGAGACGGTTCAGACTCGATGCGGCGAGCGCCAGATTGAATGCGGGACCTGCGACCAGTTCCCCGCCAGCACTTGTCAGTCCGACAACACCTGCACCTGCACGCCCAAGACCTGCAGCGAAGTCGCCGGCACCTGCGGGGTTTTTCCCGACGGCTGCGGCGGCACGGTCAATTGCACCTCCGGCTGCACGGATTATCTGGCGACTGGTGGCTATCACACCTGCTACCAGGACCCTCAAACAGACCAGATCCAATGCTGGGGCTGGAACAAATACGGTCAGCTCGGGCTGGGGACGAATTCGACGAACGTCTACAATTCCCCTCAGAATGTGGTCACGAATTTCAGCTCACCGACATCGCTGACGGCCGGTGAAGACATCACCTGCGTGGTCGACTCCGGCAGTGCAAAGTGTTGGGGCGCCAACTACTACGGTCAGGCGCTCGGCAGTCAGACCGATATGATGGGCAACGACGTCGACGAGGTGCTGACGCCTGCTTCGCCGAACATTCCGGGTGTGGGGTTGAGGACGATTGAAGCGCATACCCAGCATACCTGTGGGATCACCACGACCGATGAACTCTACTGTTGGGGATATAACTGGATTGTCGCGCTCGGTTCGATCGACCCATCCACGACCGACGAAGTCATTGCGCCGCGACAGTACAGCTTCGGCGGTTCTTCGAAGGCGACGGCGGTCGATACGGGAGCGCTCCACACCTGCGCGGAGGGAACCTCAGGGGCACTCTGGTGCTGGGGGAACGCCTTCTTCAGCGCGATCGGAGACGGCAGCGGTCAGGCCTTCGACTATGTGCCTCCCAAGCAGGTCATCGGATTCGCCAATGGGTTCATTCAGGTCGAATCGGGTGGGATGGACGAAAACGACAGCGAGGGTGGGGCCTCGTTTATGCACGACTTCAGTTGCGCCATCGATAACGCAGGGGCGGCGAAGTGCTGGGGAAGCGACGCCGATGGTGAGCTCGGGAATCGTGCGATGGCCAATACCGACTCCGGGAACGCCGCGGATTCGACCCCGCAGCAGGTCTACGGCCTCAATCAGGATGTGACCGACTTGGCGCTCGGCGGGGCGCACGCGTGCGCCATTCAGAATGGAGACATCTACTGCTGGGGCGACAATGAATTCGGCCAGGTGGGTGATGGCACAAATACCGACCGCAATGCCCCGGTTTTGGTCGATAATTCGAACATTTCCGGTAGCAAGACGCCCACAGACGTGGAGGCGGGCTATTACCACACCTGCGTCATCTACGCCGACAATAGCGTCGCCTGCTGGGGCCGCAACAGCAAAGGCCAACTCGGCGATGGCTCGACTACCGACACCAATAAACCGAAGATCATCATCCAGTGACAGAACTCACGGAGGACGACGACCCCGCCGCGGCCAATCCGCGGCGGGGTCGTTGTTTTCTTGGTGATGACGAATCGGCCCGCGAGATGTATGGAACACGTCGGAATTGAGGGTCTACGGCCTGAGGAGAGAGCATGTCGCAGGAATTTATCTATCAGATGAAGGGTCTCGAGAAGCGGTTGCCCGACGGGGACCTCTTGTTCGAGGACATCTGGCTGTCCTTTTATCCGGGCGCTAAAATCGGAATCGTCGGTCCAAACGGGTCCGGGAAGTCGACGATTCTACGGATTATGGCCGGGGAAGACGATGCCTACGACGGCGATACCTGGATCGATCCGGAGGCCGAGGTCGGGTTTCTGCCGCAGGAACCGGAACTCGACGAGGACCTCGATGTACGCAGCAACATCGAGCAGGGGCTCAGCGAAGTGCGCGAGCTACTGGATCGCTACGAGGAGGTCAGCGCCGCGTTTGCCGATGCCTCCCCCGAAGAGATGAACGAGCTCGTCGAGGAGCAGTCGACCCTGCAGGATCGTATCGAGTCGCTCGACGGTTGGGATCTCGATCGCACCATTGAAATCGCCATGGAGGCGCTGGGGGTCCCGGCGGGCGATTCCGATGTCTCGACTCTTTCGGGCGGTGAACGTCGGCGTGTGGCTTTGTGTCGGCTTCTGCTCTCGAAGCCGGATCTGCTTCTGCTCGACGAACCGACAAACCACCTGGATGCCGAGACGGTCGACTGGCTGGAGAAGACCCTCAGCGAGTGGGATGGCACGGTCATCATTGTGACCCACGACCGTTACTTTCTGGATAATGTCACCAAGTGGATCTTGGAGCTCGAGGGCAAGAAGGGGATTCCGTTCGAGGGGAACTACACAAAATGGCTCGAGCAGAAGCTACAGACGTTCGAGGAGCAGGGCCGCAGCGATTCGCCCAGGGCCGCCGCGCTCCAGCGAGAATACGAGTGGGCCAAGCGGTCTCAGAAGGCGACGTCAGCCGGGGACAGGCTCGAGGCACTGGAGGCCCGAGCCGAGGCCGAGGACCAAAAGCCCGCATCCCAGAAGCAGCGCGACATCACCATTCCCAAAGGCGACCGTCTGGGCGACAAGGTGGTCCACGCCGAAGGCCTGGTAAAGGGCTTCGATGGACGCACGCTCATCGACGGGCTCTCCTTCGATGTGCCAGCGGGGGCGACCGTCGGCATCATCGGCCCCAATGGCGCCGGAAAGAGTACGCTTTTTCGGATGATCACCGGCGGTCAAGCGCCTGATGCGGGGACGATCGAGGTGGGAGACACCGTCGACATCGCCGCCGTCGACCAGATGCGCGACGAACTCGATGAGCGGGCCGACGAGTCGGTCTGGGAATTCATCTCCGACGGTCAGGACGTACTGCACATCGACGGGCGCGACATCAACTCTCGGGCCTACGTCGGCGCCTTCGGGTTGACGGGTAAGAGCCAGCAGCAGGCCGTCGGCAGCCTGTCTGGCGGAGAACGAAGCCGGGTGCACCTGGCGAAGACGCTACTCGAGGGCGGCAACCTTTTGCTGCTGGACGAGCCGGAAAACGACCTGGATGTGACGACCCTGCAGGCGCTGGAATTGGCGCTCGAGGAGTTTCCCGGAAGCAGCATGGTCATCAGCCACGACCGCTGGTTTTTGGACCGTATTGCCACTCACATCCTTGCGTTTGAGGGAGACGGACACGTCGAATGGTTCGAGGGCAACTGGCGCGCCTACGAGCGGGCCCGGCGCAAACGTGTCGGTGAAGAAGAATCAGGTCGATACAAGCCGCTGACCCGATGAGTCGATTGGAGTGCAGATGACCGACGATGACGAGTTGCCGGGATGGCCGGTGAGCGCGACCGTCACGTTCTTCGGGCTGTGGATCGGCGTCGGCTGGGACCTCCTTTCCCGAGCCATGGGGTGGCCATACGGGCTGGCCGGAGCGATCATGTCCGTCGTCTGCGGTCTGTCCTGCCTGGGGATCCTCGCCTTTCATCCCCGGGCGCGTGCCCGGATCCGTGCGATCTGGCGTGACGGGCGGTCCGACTCGTGAGGACCGCGTTGCCTGGCCGACACTGAGTGGTTCGATCGTGTCGGGATGGAGTCGTGCCCAGAAGACCGGGGGGTGTTCGTTTCCTAACCTTCGAGTGGATTCCGGGTCAGTAGTGTTTGCACAGCATTCGTAGATATGAGAAACATAGTCGTCGTAGGATCGGTTGGGGTAAATAAGTTAACGAACTGGCGAGTCCTTTGACGGCCGCCGTCTGGTGAGCAGTCACCGTTCAGCGCATGATACGAGGAGAAAGTATGAGAGGTGCAACGCGAGAGGACCCTTGGAGGCGTCGACTCGGTCAACTCGTCGTCGCCACGTTGCTGGGCCTCGGACTGATTCTCACGGCCGGTTGCGGGGAAGAAGACCCATGCGCCACCAAGGTATGTGACTTTGGAGTCTGTGACTCGTCGAGCGGCCAGTGCACCAACCCTGACTCCTGCCGGGTCGATGCCGAGTGCCTCGCCGGTTACAACTGCGGGGACGGCAACGTCTGTGTCGCCCAAGAGACGTGCTCATCGGATGAGGATTGCAGTGCCGGAATCTGCGATGGCAGTGCCTGTGTGAACCCCTCCGATTGTACCGCCAACAGCGATTGTGTGCCCGGCACCTATTGTGCTGACGGAGGCACCTGCGAGCCGGATCCGTGCAACAACGTGACCTGCCAGAGAGGTGTCTGTGAGCGCGGAAGTGACGATTGTGTCTCCGCTGATTCATGCACTCAGGACAATGAGAACTTCCGTTGCGTCGCCGGGGAAAAGTGTGCCGACGGACAATGCCAGCCGATGGAATCGTTCTGCGAGACCCTCAGTTGCGACCGAGGCGTCTGTAGCTTTTCAGAAGGTGGGTGTGCCAATGCCTCCGATTGCTCGGGGGAGGACGCCCAGTGTCTGGAGGGGTTCTTCTGCAATGACATGAATAGCTGTGCGCCGAACCTGTGTGTGCAGAACGCGGTCAATTGCGGGGGCGATGGTGTCTGTCAGCCCTCGACCGGTCGTTGTGAGAACGCCGAGTCGTGTCAGTCGTCGGAAGATTGCACCGACGGCCATCTCTGCGTGGAGGGTAGTTGTCGGCTCGAGTCGACGGCCTGCGGCGACGCGGGCGGTGACGGCGGCTGCCCGGGCAATCAGACCTGTCAATACAATCCCGCTGAATTGACGGCAGTCTGTCAGGAGGCCGTGCCGTGCGAGACGTCGCTCGACTGCAAGCAGGGGCGACAGTGCGGTGGGAATACCTGTCTGGAACCGACGTCGTGCAGGGCTGACAGATTTGAACCGAACGACATGCAGGCCGACGCCACGGCGTTGCTAGACTCCGCCACAGATGGGCAAGTCGAGGGTACGCTCTGCAGCGGCGATACCGATCGCTACACATTCACCTCGACCGACCTCGTTGCGCCGACGGCAGAGGGTCAGATTGTGGTCGATGTGACCGTGCCGGCCCGCGACATCGGACTCGGGCAGATGCAGATGTCCATGATCGGGCCCGATGGGAACCAGGTCGCCATGGAGAGCATGGACATGTATCCCGAGGACGGTTCACTGAGAATGACCGCGCCGGTGACCGTGCCGACGCACGGTGAATTCGAAATCGTCCTCTCGCCTGGCAACACGCTCAGCAGTGCTGGGCTGCGCTACGAACTCTCCGTGTCCATCGTGGACGATTCAGCGCTGAATGCCTGCCAGGATGCTCAGGAGATCGCCGTGGGGCAGAGGGTCACAGGAGTCGAGGAGGGCGCTCCGACGAGCGCGTTCGGATCCAACTGTTTGTCCGACGACGAGCAGAATCTCGAGCGGATCTACAAACTGAACGTCGAAGAGGCCCAAGAGGTTACGGTGGTTGCCGAACCTCTTTTGTCCGATGGAGACGTCACGGTGGCGCTGCGGAACCGATGTCTCGAACAGGCGACGGAACTGGCCTGTGCAGACGACGGCGGCCAAGGCGCGACCGAACAGATCTCCGATGTTCTGAGTGCTGGCACCTACTACGTATTCGTCCAGGCCCCGGCGCAGCGGTCGCTGGGCCGATTCGACCTGAATGTTGAGGGTGGCTATTTAACTCGCTGCGGTCCGAACGACAGTTACTGCGAAGATGCCCAGACTGCGCAGCTATGCTCGGGGGACGGCGGGCAATTCATATCGGTCTCCTGCGTCAACTCGTGTCAACCGTCGACGGGCAGATGTCTGCCCCCGTCCGGCAACCGATGCATCGACGCGCCGGTGATTACGCCGCCGTCCGAGATGGATGGCGACGGGAACGGCGGCGGGAATGGCCCGCAGGTCAAAGAGATCGATCTCCTTCAGTACGAGAACAACTATCAGATCGAGCCGGGCGGTTGCATCAACTCGGAAGACCCGCGCACCGGCGGTCCCGAAAAGGTCTTCCAGGTCGACCTTCCGGCCAAGACGTCGGTGACCGTCGACGTCTCGTACACGAATGAAGTCAAAGGCTCGGTGTACGTCGCCGACTCGTGCAGCGACCTCGAAGACAGTTGTATCAAGGGGGCCGAGGATTCGGTCGATGACTCCAGCTCCGAGGAGACCATCACCTACTCGAACCTTACCAATCAGGCCGAGACTCGATACGTGGTTGTCGATACGGCTGACGGTGAGAAGGTGCAGGACGCCGAAGCGAGCTTCAGCTTCAAGGATGTGATCTGTTCGCCGCAGATGGAGCGCTGCAGCAGTTCGGAAAATGTCGAGATCTGCAACGAATTCGGCACGGCCTATACTCAGACGGATAACTGCCGCAACTTCGGCTGTGCCTCGGCGACCTGCCAGCGCCCCGACACGTGCAATGACGCCATCAACGTCACGCAGGACGCCAATACGTCGGGTGGTGTTACCTATACGGGTCTGTGGGGGAACTTCACGAACGACTACGAGGGAGACGCCTGCACCAATGGCACGTTGAGCAGCATCGACACGGACGGCCGAGAATCGGTGTATCGGGCCGATCTCAAGGCCGGGGAACAATTGCTGGCCTCGTTGACGACGCCCGGCGACCATTCGATGTACATCAAGACGTCGGCTGATTGTGGCACGAACAATACCGCATGTTACGATTTCTACGAGGCCGATCCCTTCGGCTCCACGGTGACGCGATCGGTCGAATACATCGCCGACTCGGACGAGACCGTCTACCTCTTCGTTGAACGCGAAGACGACCCGGGAAGTGACCAGTTCACGGTCGACATCGAAATCAATCAACCCACCTGCACCCCGCCGGCTGCGAGCTGTACCTCGGGCGGCGATGTCAACCTGTGCAAGAACAAAGGGTTCACCCAGCAGACCGTGACGTGTTCGAACTGCTGCACGGACGCCGACGCCATCGGAGGGTCGCCAAACGTAGCGATTCCCGATGGTGACTTCTCGGGCATCGATCAGACCGGAACAATTAGCTGTGCCGGAACGGTGTCCAAGGTCTTCGTGGGCGTGCAGATCGACCATGTCTTCAGGGGCGATGTGAAAATCGACCTGACCAGCCCGGCCGGGACGACCGTCACAGTCAAGAATGACAATTTCAATAGCTCACCGGATATACGAGGCATTTACCCGCTTTCGCTGACACCGGACAATGCGCTCTCGATCTTCCAGGGTGAAGATCCAAATGGTACGTGGACGCTCAATGTGGCCGACACCCTCGGCTTGTTCACCGGGGATCTGGAGAGCTGGAATGTCTGGGTGAGCTGCAACTGAGTCGACTGACAAGAGCACACCGATCATCTGCGCCCCGCTGCCCTCGCAGCGGGGCGCATTATGTTGGTGCGTGTGCGTCCGGTCGGTCCGCGGTGTCGGACAGGCGAACCCAGCAGCGGAACCTGATTCGCAGGACGTTTCGTTCAACCGTTGAAATCCCAACGACTCGACACGAGGGAAGGGTTTGAACACTTTGGGCTTTTGTGGAATATTGCCCTTTGAAGGTGAAGCTGAGTTAGGAAACTAACATAGATATAGGTGTTGAGACCGCCTGAGTTCCGACAGGCCACGAGAAGCCGTGGCGATGTGCGACGACGGTCAATGCCTGCGCGATGCCTTACTCAAGTTTTTAGACGTCAGTGCAACGGTATCCTGAGGAGTGTCCATGCTACGTTCAGCACAGTCCCATCGGTTCTGGAGATTTTCTTCTCGATTGGCGATGTTCGGGGCTCTGGTCCTGGCGTTTGCGTTCGCCAGCGGTTGTGGAGAAGAGGACCCCTGCGCGACGAAAACCTGTAATTTCGGGGTCTGCGATTCATCGAACGGGGACTGTGTCAACAAGGAAAGTTGCCGCGTCGACGAGGAATGCGTTCCCGGGTTCGTATGCGGGCAGGGAAATACGTGCGTCGCGCAGAACCAATGCTCCTCGGATGCCGACTGCCAGGCGGGTGTCTGTGAGGAGGGCGCCTGTGTCAATCCGCCGTCGTGTGAAGAGGACTCTGAGTGTCTGCAACGGACCTATTGCGGGCAAGACGGAACATGTGTCCCCGATCCCTGTAACGAGGTCAGTTGCAACCGGGGCGTCTGCCAGCGAGGCACCGACAACTGCGTTGCCGCCGACTCGTGTACCAAGCGGACCGAGCAGCTCGACTGTCTGTCCGGGCAGAAGTGCCTGGAGAACTCCTGCGTCGATCGCGAAAACTATTGCGATCAACTGACGTGCGATCGAGGCGTCTGCAGCTACCAGCAGGAAGGCTGTGTCAACGCCGACGACTGCGAGGGTGACCGCGCCAACTGCCGCGAAGGCTTCTTCTGCAATCAGATGGATCGATGCCAGCGGGATCGCTGCGTGCAGGGCAACGTCGATTGCGAAGATGGAGGCGTCTGCGATCCGACGACCGGCCTGTGCACCAACGCGGGCAGTTGTGAGGAGAATGCCGATTGCACCAGCGAATATCTTTGCATCAACGGAAGCTGCACGCCGGAGGGGTCGGCGTGCGGCGATGCCTCCGGGGACGGGGGCTGCCCGGGCAACCAGGTGTGTGCCTACGACGATGCCAACAACACGGCCTCGTGTACCGAACCCGAGGTCTGCGAGACATCGATAGATTGTCTGGCCGACCGCGCATGCGGCGGACGGACCTGTCTCAGTTCGACGGAGTGTAAGAGTGATGTGTACGAGCCCAACAACATGATGGGCGAGGCCACCAACGTATTCGGCGTGGCCCCGAACGGGTATCTCAGCGGGACGCTGTGTCAGCAAGATACCGACATGTACACCTTTACCACCACCGACGTTGTCGAAAATACCTTCAGCGGTGAACTCTTTATCAAAGTGACAATCCCCGATGCGGATATCGGACTCGGGGAGGCGACGATGACCCTGACGGGACCCGAAGGGAGCGAACTCGGATCGGCCAGTTTGGGGGCGATGGGTCAGGATGGTTCGATGTCGGTGACCACGAACCTGGGGGTCCCCGATCACGGCACCTATTCGCTGGCGATCAACACCGGTGACAGTATGTCGATCAACGGCCTCAGCTACGATTTGAATGTCTCCATCCAGCCGACCGATGCAACGGCGGCCTGTTCGGATCCCGACACCATCGTTCCCGGCCAACGGGTCTCCGGTGATGCGAGCACTACATCGGATACCGGCCTCGGTTCTTCCTGCACGACCGGCGATGATTCGGCCAAAGACGTGGTGTATGAACTTCGAGTCGACCGTCCCCAAGAGGTCACCATTCGAGCCATCCCATCACTGAGTAGCCAGAATATGACGGTGGCGCTGCGGGATCGATGCCGGGAGGCTCCGACGGAACGTGCGTGTGCGGACAATCAGGGAGAGGGCGGCTCCGAGACGATCACGCGTGTGCTGGCCGAGGGAAGCTACTACATCGTGCTGCAGGCCGCGGAGGGCGGGGAGCTTGGCCCCTACGATCTGGTCGTCGACCAAAATTACTTGACGACCTGTGGGTCGGGCAGCAACTACTGCATCGACGGGTCGACGGCGGCCATCTGTGGGCGCACCGGTGGGCGGTTCAATGAACTGACGTGCGACGAGGGATGCCATACCTCGACGGGTGAATGCTACCCGCCCGACGGGGATGTCTGCGCCACGGCGCCGACGATAGCCGATCAAATGAGTACGCAGACGCGCCAGATCGATCTCCGGCAATACAACAATGATTACACCATCGCACCGGGCGGATGCCTCGATGAGAACCCCCGAACCGGTGGTCCGGATCGAGCGTACAATGTGACCGTCCCCTCGGGGAAGGTGTTCACGGTGCGCTCCAGCTTCGCCAACGGCGTGCAGGGCTCGCTGTATTTCGTCGACGACTGTACGGACGTCGATGGAACCTGCACCAAAGGAGCCCAGGGCGACGACGACTCGCCCTCCGAGGAGGAGCTCTTCTTCCGGAACACGACTGACAGTGAGGTCACCAAGACGTTTATCGTCGACACGGCGGCCGACCAGGCCTTTTCGACCGCCCAACTGGAATTTCTCTTCGAAGAGATTGTCTGCAGCCCTGCAGCTACCCAGTGCAATCAGTCGGGCAATGTCGACATCTGTAACTCAAAGGGGACGGCCTTCTCGGGCACCGAAACCTGCACGGCCTTCGAGTGCCAGAATGGATACTGTCCCGGCGACTCCTGCAGCACTCCCTACAACATCACCCAGGCCGCCTCGCAGAGTGGTGGCTTGAGCATGACCGGTATCGGCTGGAGCAACTTTACCAGCCAGATTTCCGGGGACGACACCTGTGGTGGCGCCGAGAACATCGACAACGTCGATACCGAAGGGGTGGACGTGGTCTACCAGATAGACCTGGGGGCCAACGAATACTTCAGCGCCACCGTCTCGAACATCGATCCGCAACAGGCGTCGCTGTATCTGAAGTCCTCGCTGGATTGTGGGACGACGAACACGACCTGTTTGGATGCTATCGAGGAAGAGGGAGACGATGTCTCGGTGAGCTACGCCACGCAGAACCCGAAGACCCTTTACATGATTGCGGACACCGAAGACGACACGGGTGGTACCTTCGATCTCAGTGCGAACATCCAGTCGACGACGTGTCCTCCGGCTGGCTCGAGTTGCTCGGGCGGTGACGTGCAGACATGTGCAGCCGACGGGCTCAGTCAGGGCTCGACTTACAGTTGCAGCAGTGGCTGTACGGGCGGTTTCTGCAACACGCGCGACTCCGAGTATTGCTGGGATGCCGAAAACATTACCTCGCAGTTGAAATCCACCAACGGACTCGACCGCCAGATCAACTGGTCGAACTTCAACAATGACATCGAAGAGGACATCCCCTGCGGAGATGTCGATGATTTCGACAGCGACGGGGAAGACGCGGTGTACGTCGTGGATCTGCAGGCCAACGAGAAACTGACCATCAACCTCAACGTGCAGGGGTCCAGTGCAGATGCTTCGCCGTACATCATCCGCACCTGCGAAGATGCCGCGGGGACGTGTCTGGCCGGCGATGACTCGAGCGGAGACAGTACCGTGACATATACGGCGGCGTCCCCCGAGACGGTCTTCGTGGTGGCCGATCACGACGATGGATTTAGCACACCATCGGACTTCCAGATCACCGGGAACATTCAGTAACCGGAATGTACCGCCCCCGAACAGCCGATGGGCCCGCCGCTCGCCGCGGCGGGCCCATCGTTTTGTGGCATTCGCCTGGGTGGTAAGAAATCAACGGTCGGGGTAAAATATCCCCGAGCGACGGTGCCAGAGGGGGTGTTGGAAGGCGAATATCATTTGATTCAAGGGCCAGAATTTGAGAGGGTTTCTGCCAGTCGAGGCGCGATGCGTAAGAAAATGGACAGGAGAGTTGAGAACGACCCTTCAAACGTGACGTCCTCCCCTCGAATCAGTCGACTGTTTATTGGAGAGCAACCTATGAGACACACGGAGAATCGAGTTCGTGGCTTCATGACGACGTTGGCCATGGTCGCAGTCGTGGCGATGGGGAGTATTGCCGTCGTCGGTTGCGGGGAGGATGACCCCTGCGCGACCAAGACGTGTGAATTTGGGACGTGTAGTTCGGACGACGGTCGATGCGTCAACATGGAGAGTTGCCAGGTCGATAAGGACTGCGTGCCCGGATACCTCTGCGGCGACGACAACACGTGTGTCGCGCAGAATACCTGTTCTGCGGATGCCGACTGTGACGTCGGCATCTGTCGGGACGGCGCGTGTGTCAATCCATCGGAGTGTACGCAAAACGGTGATTGTCTGCCTCGTACCTACTGCGGCGATGACGGCTCCTGTAAAGCCGATCCGTGCAACGAGACGTCGTGCCGACGGGGCGTCTGTCAACGAGGTACAGACAACTGCGTGTCCGCGGACTCATGCACTGAGGACACCGAAGTCCTCGACTGTATTGCCGGAGAAAAGTGCGCCAACGGTTCGTGTGAGCCGAGAGATTCCTTCTGCGAAAACGTCACCTGTGATCGCGGTGTCTGCGACTTCGACGGTGGCGGGTGCATCAACGCCCCCGACTGTGACGGCGACGATTCGAATTGCCGGGAGGGCTTTTTCTGCAATGATATGAACCAGTGTGCCCCCAACCTGTGCGTTCGAAATCAGGTCGACTGCCAAGGAGACGGGGTCTGTCGTCCGGCAACGGGGACCTGTGAGAATGCAATGAGCTGTGAGTCCAACAGCGATTGTGTGGACTCGCCGCCGCATCTGTGTGTGGACAATACCTGTGTGCTCGAGTCGGCGGCGTGCGGCAATGCCTCCGGAGATGGCGGATGCCCCGGGAACCAGTTGTGCGAATACGAGTCGGAATCGCTGACCGCGACGTGCGCGGAACCCGAAAACTGCGAGACGTCGATCGATTGTCTGGAGGGGCGCCAATGCGGCGGGTCTGTCTGCATCGAGGCCGTCTCCTGTCGGCCCGACGACTTCGAGCCGAACAATGCGGCCGGGGAAGCAACCGTGTTTACGGACGTCGACGATCGTCTGACGGTCCAGGGTAGATTGTGTCAGGGTGATACCGATATCTTCGAGTTCGATACCAGTCAGATCATTGAGCCGACGAGTTCCGGCACGATCGTCGCTGATGTCACGATTCCCAAGCGAGCGGTCGGACTCGGCGAACTGTCGATGAGGCTCCTGGGCCCGGACGGCAACGAGATCGGAAGTACGTCGCTGGGCGCAATGGGGCAACAGGGCAGCGCCCGGCTCACCCATCCGATTTCGATCCCCGACCAGGGTGTCTACACGGTCGAGATCACTACCGGCGACGAAATGACGTCCGCGGGACTTGGCTACGACCTGTCGATCAATATTCCCCCGCAGAGTGGGATTCAGTCTTGCTCCGAAGCACCGACACTGACGCCCGGTCAGCGCGTCTCGGGTAATACCGATGAGGGGGCGAATTCCTTCGGTGCAAGTTGTATGACCGAGGACGAGACCTCACCGGAGCGGGTCTTCGAACTTCAACTCGAGAAGGCCCAGGAAGTCAGGGTCGAGGCGACGCCGATTACCTCCGAAGGGGACCCGGTCGTATCGCTGCGACGCCGGTGCACCGAAAGCGGAACCGAGCTGGCGTGTTCGAACGCCACGGGAGGCGGAGAGTCGGAGTCGGTCCAGAGGCTTCTCAGCGCAGGGTCGTACTACGTCATTGTCCAGCCGGCGGACGGCGAGTCGCTCGGGAACTTCGCGTTGACCGCCGATAGAATCTCACTGACCACATGTGGGCCGCAGGACAATCACTGCAGCGATGGCCAGACGGCAAACATCTGCTCGAATACGGGAGGGCGATTTTCCGCTGTTTCGTGCACAAATGGGTGCAATCCCATGATTGGAGGTTGCTTCCCGCCGGTCGGCGACACCTGCGGCGACGAACCTTCGATATCCAAAGAATCGATGTCCAAGATGCGCACCATCGACTTGCGCCAGTTCAATGACAACTACAGCCTCTCGAGCGGCGGGTGTATCGAGGGAGAGCCTCGTACTGGGGGCGCCGATGCAACCTACTCCGTGACCATTCCCGCCAACACCACGATGACCGCGTCGGTCAGCTACGGAGCCGGAGCAAGTGGTGCGCTCTATATTGTCGATGATTGCAGTGATGTCGGGGGCACCTGTCAGAAGGGAACCCAGAGCGAGGATAATACATCGAGTGAGGAGGAGATCTTCTTCTCGAATACGACGGATTCCTCGGTGACCAAAAAGCTGATCATCGATACGGCTGCAGACCAGACACTCGGTCAGACAGACGTCAGCTTCACATATGAAGATATCGTCTGTCCCCCCGGTGGAGGCCAGTGTCTGATGAACGGAAACCGGGAGATCTGCAATCCGAAGGGAACTGCTTACACGGGTACGGAAACCTGCGATTCCTTCGCCTGTGACGGTGGATTCTGCCCGGGAGACACCTGCGCCGCTCCGTACAATGTCACGCAGGAGGCGCGAAACAGTTCGAATGGCGTGACCTATGGAGAGTTCAACTGGGGTGACTTTGCAGATGACTACCGAGGCGGTGGCTGCGGAGTTGAGGCCAGTCACACGGAAGGCACCGATATGGTCCTGCAGGCCGACTTGCAGGCAGGCGAGGTTCTGAATGCAACGGTGTATTCCGATGACAGCTCGCCGCTCGCCGACCCGTCGATCTACATTCAGGATACCTGCGGTGCGCTGAGCAGTTCGACCTGCCTGGCCGGTCAGGAGACCAACGACGAGACGGCCAGTGCCACCTTCTACGCCAAGACCGCCCAGACGGTGTTCATCTTCGGCGATGCCGATGACAAGGCTGCCAGCGAGGAGATCTCCATGGAAGTCAATATCGCTCAGACGGTCTGTACACCATCTGGTTCGTCCTGCAGCGGCGGCGATGTTCAGACGTGTGCATCGGACGGTCTCAGCCAGGGCTCCACCTACAGTTGTTCGAGCGGCTGTACGGGCGGATTCTGCAACAACCGTGATTCGGAGTACTGCTGGGATGCCGAGAACATTACATCGCAGTTGAAGTCCTCCGGCGGATTCAGCCGCACCATCGACTGGTCGAACTTCAGCAACGACCTGGAGCAGGACATCCCCTGTGGTGACGTCGATGACTTCGAGAACGATGGTCAAGATGCCGTCTATGTCGTCGACCTTCAGCCGAATGAGACACTGTCGATGACCCTGGATCCCCAGGGCTCGTCGGCCGACGCCGGACCATACATCATCCGCACCTGTGAGGATCCCGCCGGCACTTGCCTGGCCGGAGACGACCCGAGCAGCGGCCCGGGCACCGTGAGCTTTACGGCGAACCAGGCCGAAACGGTCTTCGTCGTGGCCGACCACGGCGACGGATTCGGCACGCCGTCGGACTTCCTGCTGACGGGAGACATTCAGTAGGGTCTGGAACCAACAAACCGACGAGAGTCAGCGAGCCCGCCGGCCGAATCCGGCGGGCTCGCTTTTTTGACCCAATGCCTCGAAACCATCTCCAGGTTTTGAATCGGTAAACGCCCTAAAGAACGGTCGAATTTTTTGGGAAGATAGCGTGCTTTCAGCATCAGTCATCTGGGTGTTCACCTTCTAAAGGTAGCTGCGAGCCGAATCTGAGTAGGGAATGCAAGTCCTGACAATTGAGTGGTTTCATCTCGAATGAAACGTGCGGCTGAGCGGAGACGCGGCGGATGAGAGCATTCGCGACGGTTTGAGGGGCGGGGTCTACTACATCGTCGTGCAGGCGCCATCGTCGTGCAGGCGCCCGGCGACAAGACATTGAATAACTTCGATATGACGATCGAACTCGCCCGTGAAACTGGCTGGAACGCCTCGAGACGATGGTTCCTCATTCGAGGACGCCGTCACCTGCTCGAACCTGTCGAGTGTACGTTCCAGTCCCAGCGTCAATTTCTCCTTCGGTTCACCCGCGAATGACTCTGTACCCCTGAGCGGATGTAACGGCACTGTGTCCGAAGTGCTTGTTCCCATCAATATCAGCCACCCAATTGAAATGGATGTAGAACTCGAGCTCACGACTCCCGATGGGACTACTGTTGCGCTCGAGTCCGGAAATGGCGCATTCGCCAGTTGTCCGAATGGTACGTATGGAGATGATCTCAATGCCTCTGGCAACTTGAGTGACTTCGACGGCTGGGGCGGAAACGGGAGCTGCAGCATCGAGCGGGGCGGGTGTTTGTGTTTGAACACCCCGAGTGGTGCAATGACGTGCACCATTTGCACAAGTCCGTAAGATGTGAGACGTTTAGTAGCCGTAAAGGTCGAGGAAGAGTAAGAAAATTTACGCAGTAGTTGGCGCTCAGCGCTTTAGATGAGGAGAGATCATGAATTGTTCGAGTCAATCAGGCTCGTGGCGAGAGCGGATGCTTCCTGTTTTGTTGGCCAGTCTGGTGGGGATGAGTCTGGCGTTCGCGTCGGGATGCGGGGAAGACGACCCGTGTGCGACCAAGACGTGCGAGTTCGGGGTCTGCGACTCGGCGACCGGCCAGTGTACGAACCTCGACAGCTGCCAGGTCGACTCGGAGTGCATCGCCGGGTATCTGTGTCAGCAGGACGGACAGTGCGTCGCTCAGACGACGTGTAGCGAGGATGGCGACTGTGACACCGGCGTCTGCCGCGACGGCGCCTGCGTCAACCCGTCTGATTGCGAGAGCAACGCGGAGTGTCTGCCGCGTACGTTCTGCAACGAGAATGGGAACTGCGCGCCGGACCCCTGCAACAACTTCACCTGCCAGCGCGGCGTCTGCCAGCGCGGCACCGACAACTGCGTGTCGGCCGACTCGTGCACCCAGGAGACCGAGGTGCAAGACTGCGTGCCCGGCGAGAAGTGCGCCAGCGGCACCTGTGAGCCGATGGAGTCGTTTTGTGACAACGTGACCTGCGAGCGCGGCGTCTGCAGCTTTGCCGAAGGCGGCTGCGTGAATGCATCGGACTGTGAAGGCGAGGATGCGAACTGTCTGGAAGGCCGGTTCTGCAACGAGATGAACCAGTGCGTGCCGGATCTGTGCCAGCAAAACAACGTCGACTGCGGCTCGGAGGGTGTCTGCGTTCGAGCGACCGGTGAGTGCGAAAACGCCCAGTCCTGTGAGTCCAGCGCCGACTGTGTGGCCGGCCACCTGTGTGTGGACAACGTTTGTACCACCGAAGGCACGGCGTGTGGGAATGCCGGCGGGGACGGCGGCTGCCCGGGCAATCAGATCTGCAATTACAACCCCGATGATCTGAGCGCCGTCTGTGAAGAACCGGACGTCTGCAAAACCTCGATCGACTGCAAAAACGACCGACGGTGTGGCGGTCAGACCTGTCTGGAGCCGACCAGTTGCCAGGCGGACAATCTGGAACCGAACGACATGATGTCCGAAGCGACGGTCTTTCAGGATGTCGCCATCGACGGGACCGTCTCCGGCACGATGT
>JGI12479J12853_1000666_pt1 | contig 18733 bp, 16 predicted proteins | sample A23P3SouthBayCA_2_FD_12853 | JGI IMG/M metagenome (IMG submission 12853) | reverse complement strand
CCTGCGCCACAGCCCCGGTGACGTCACCCCGCCTCGCAAGGCGGTCAAGCAGGAGCAGCCGCGCCTCGCGCGAGCGTGGATTGCGCCTCACGGCTATGCGCAGAAGACTTTCGGACCGCTCGATTTCCTGATCAGGATCGAGATTTGCGCCCGCAATGACAAACGGCTCTTCTTCAAGCGGCGCCTTCGCAAGGAATGACTGCGAACGGCGCGTATCAACGCTGCCAGCCTGAACCAGGCTTTCGCCAAATTCGCGGGCTTCTGCAGTCATCACGCGATCGGGATGCTCTTGCAGCGCGGTCCCGACAAATTGGGGAGCTTGCCAACCCTTGTTCCAGAACAAGGTCAGGGCGCTTAGCACCATGAAGCCCAGTGCCGCGAGGAACAGTATCAGAGATCGGCCTTTGGCCATTTCCCGTCCGCATCCTCTGGGCCCGACAAGAGATTGATCACCCGGCTATCGGTAACCGGCTGGCTGTAATACTTGTAACTGTAGCTATAGTCCTCGGCAGTCAGCGGCGCCTTGGTCAGCACCGCCCCCAGAAGGCGAACGCCGGATATCTGCAGCTGATTGATTGCGGTAAGAGCGGCGCGTGTCCGCGTCTTGCCACTCTCAATGGTGAAGAGCGTCCCCTGGCAGGCGGAACCCAGCAGCTGCGAATCTGCAAAACCCAGCGTCGGCGGCGCATCGACGACGATGACATCGAAGTTTGGCGACAGCTCTTCAAAAATCTCGGACAACCTGCCCGGACGGATAATGTTGGCGGGGTTGGGTGGTAACGGGCCGCTTGGCATCAGGAACAGGGTCTCGTGCGACGTGCGAAGCACATGATCGGAAGCTGGGCTATCCGATGTCAGCAGGCTGGCAAGGCCCTGGTCCTCACGCTGGTCTACCGCAAAGGTTGGCTTGCGCATGTCGGCATCTATCAGAAGGACGCGCTTGCCTACCGCCGCCAGCTGCATGGCAATGGAGTAGCTCGTCGTCGACTTGCCTTCTTCTGGGTTGGAGCTGGTCACCAGCAGGGTCTTCGGAAAACCACCCGTCGTCGACAGCTGCAAGGTCGTGCGCAGATTGGCATAGGCTTCGTAAATTTCCGAATGTGGGTCGGTAAGGTCGTCGCTGAGTTCCTTGTGCTTTTCCTTCTTCGGGATTGCGCCCAGCGCTGCCAGGTTCAGCTTCTGCTTGATGTCATCCTTGGTCTTGATGGTGTTGGTGAGGCGATCATAGAGGATCGCAAGACCCGCACCGAGGGCAAGGCCTAGCAGCAAGCCGAGCACGGAGTTGCGGATGGTGTTGGGAGAGAAGGGGACTTGTGGCACCTGTCCGCTATCGACAATGGCTGCCTGTGCCGAGCCGATACCCGATGCAACGCTAACCTCATTATAGCGCGCCAAAAGAGCGTCGTAGAGGGCGCGATTTGTGTCGAGCTCTCGCTGAAGGATGTTGTACTGGACCGAGTCCGCGCGTTCACCCAGAGCTTCCGAACTCAATTGCGCGACGCGCTGCGACAGCGAATTTTCCTCTGCAAGGGCAGCCTGGTATTCGGCCCGGAGTGCCGCGATAGAACGCGAGGTCTCTGCCTCGATCTGGCGATTGAGTTCGTCGATCCGGCTGCGAAGCCGAACCATGTCAGGAAAGCTGTCCTGCAGATAAGTCGACTTTTCTTCGTATTCGGCCTGGAGGCTTGCCAGCTCCTGGCGCAGCGCAGCCGTGCTTGAATTGACTTCGCCGATCGAGTCCGCCTGGCGAAAGCGCTGCTCTGCGGCGATCCGCCTCTGCTGTGCAGCTGCGAGCGCAGAATTGAGCGTGGCAAGCGAGTTTCCGGTAAGGCTGCCGGCACTGCCCTGTTCGCCGTCTTCACCGCCCAACAGGACAATTCCATTGGCCTGTGCATATTCAATAAGCTCGCGCTCTGCCTCGTTCACGTCATTGCGTACGGTGGCAATACGCTCTTCGAGAAAGTCGCGCGCCGCAATCGTGGCTTCGTATTTTCGGTCAAGCGTCAGCTGAACGTAGGAAGCTGCAAAGCCATTCACCAGGCGCGCAGCCTCCGCTGGATTGGGCGAGACATACGAGAGCTCGACCAGCCGCGAATTGGCTGTTGGCTGGACAGAAAGCCCGGTTCCTATGGCGGATGCGGCAACCTCTACGCTCGGCTGCGTACTGGAAGCATCCGGTTCGGTCGCAGAAACGAGATCCAGATCCTGGACCACGCGCTCGGCCAGAGCGCGACTGCGCAGAATACCGATCTGGGTTTCCTGGAATTCATAATCGGTTGCCGGTACGACCATTTCCTCGGCCGACCCTGAACCGCCGGAAAGGATGGGGACGGTCGGCGGGTTGAGTTCGATCGTGGCCGTCGAACGGTAAAGCGGCGTCTGGCTGAGCGAATAGCCAAGCGCAAGCAGGAGACCGGCAAGACCTGCCGCCACGAGCCACAAGCGGCGCGCCCACAGGATGCTGAGGATCTCGGCGAGCGAAATCGCCGGCAAGTCATCCTCAAAGGCTTCGTCGTAACTGCCCTCGCTGTAGAAATCACGGCGCCGCTCGGTCGGCAGGCGTTCGTAATAGACCTCTTCGGGTAAATTCTGATCGGTCAATGTGTTGTGCCTTGGAAGAGCCGGAAGTTCAGAAGGGCCGGAATATGCTGAAGATCGGAACCGTCTGGATTACGTCACGCCAGGCGCGGCGCGTGTTCGAGCCATCGACCACGATAATATCGCCACGATAGATCTCAGGATCCGGATCCTCGCCGCGTCTGATCGTCGTGAGGTCAAAACCGGCTGCCATGCGTTGCCCATCGATCTGGCGGAAGACGACGACAGTTTTCGGGTTTGCGAACTCATCAAGGCCACCACCCATGGCCATGGCCTGCAGCAGCGTAAGGTTCCCGAATGTCGGATAGACGCCAGGTCGGTTGACCGAACCTTCGATTGTGATCGCGCTTCCGGTCGCTTCGGTAATGCCCACCGTGACGTCGGGATCCCTGAGGTAGTCTTCGGAAAGGACGGCAGCGAGGTGTTCCTCCAGCTCTGCTGTCGTCCTGTCTACCGCGCTGACATTACCAACAAGCGGCATCGAGATATTGCCTGTCAGGTCGACCTGGTATTCGCCAGACAGTTGATCGACCTGGAAGACATTGATCGTCAGCTTGTCGAGCGGGGCAATGCGATAATCCTGGGTCAAGCGCGTCACAGATGGAGCGTCGGGCGTTCCAAAGCCGGTTGTGTCGTAGGAAACATAGTCGCTTCGCGAGCCTGAACAGGCTGCCAGAGCGAGGGAGATGGCGGCAAACACGAGAACGCGCAGAGAATTGCCGCCCAAGGGGAATTTAGGCTGGATCATGATCGCCATCTTCTAGTGATGGGTTGCGCCTCGGGCAATATGGAAGCTGCCGAAAGGCCGGATTGCCGGATCAAGTGCGGACGTGTCGCTCGATCTGCTGCCTGCAACGCTCGGAGTTGAAAGCGATCAATCTGCAGTTCGGGTGGGATCCGGCCACGTTTCGGTAGCCAAGGATGCCAAGAGGGGCGTGTGTTGTATCACCGAATACTCCGAGCCCTTTTCGGAGCCATGATCAACTGCATTGTCGGCAATCATTCCAGCAATCTGCGGAGCTAGTGTCCGCAACCGGTTGCTGCCTTGCGCAATCAAAGGTTTAGCTAGAAGGGGTGTCGCACTTCTTGGACTTGCCTCCGCCAGGCTTGTCGTCGTCGCACCCCGGCGTTTGCTCCTCGCCGCCCGTACCTTCTTCTCCGGATCCGTCGCCGCTTGGAATGCTGCCGCCACCGGACCCACCGCCAGACGAGCCGTTGCCGCCACCGGATCCACCGCCAGGCGAGCCGTTGCCGTTGCCTCCACCGGTCCCGCCGCCAGACGAGCCGTTGCCGCCACCGGCCCCGCCGCCAGACGAGCCCTTTCCGCCGCCGGAACTTCCACCGGGCGTACTTCCGTCTCCCGAGGTATCTTCGCCCGATCCCCCACTGGGCGAACTTCCGCCACCGGAGGTGTCGTCACCGGACCCACCGCCTGGCGAGCCACTGCCGCCGGACCCGCCGCTAGGCAAACCTCCCCCGCCACTGGGCAAGCCGCCCCCGCCGGAAGAGCCGGTGCCCGTCCCACTGCCTTGATCCTCATTTTCACCAGCGATCAAATCGGCAGTATTGCTCATGGCGTTCCCGACGCTATCTCCGAACGCCGTAGCCGCGGTCACGATGCCCAGACCGATCACCACCAGGATCAGGGTATGCTCAGCCGCACTCGCGCCCGCAGTCTCGTTCAGAAAACGCTTCATAATTCTTTGATCTTCGTCGCCTCGGGAAATTATTACCGGGCAGTTATAGATATTTAGTATTGCAAGCGAGTGAATTCACGATAGGGCAAAACAAAGTCTAGGTTTCAATAAGATGTGATGCCTATGATGGCGAAGAATTTGTAAGGGTGGACGAGGATCGTGATTAACGCTCTGCTCGCAGGGCCGAGCACCTGAAGCGTCTAGCGGTGATTCGCCACGAAACTGACCTTGGCCTGAGGCAACTGCGCATAGAAAGATAATCGAGCCGAGTTCAGGGCCTAGACCGCAAGGCGCAATCCATCTGCATTCGGCTGAAGAGGTTTCTCTTTCCCAGCGTGCCCATTCTCGAGGCTCATCAATTCAACTCTGCCGATGTCTTGTGCAGCACCGAACAAATAGCCTTGGCCGAACCGGCACCCCATCTGACCAAGGAGATTGCGCTGAGCTTCGGTCTCGATGCCTTCAGCCACGACATCGATATTCATTGTGGTGGCCATTCCGATGAGTGCCTGGACGATGGCCCGGGATTGATGATCATCGACTAGAGTACGAACGAAGCTCCCGTCGATCTTCACCTTGTCGATCGGGAAATCTCTCAGGTGGCTGAGCGAGGAATATCCAGTCCCGAAATCATCCAGCGCAATTTTCACACCCCTCTCCCGCAGGTTCCACAACACCCTGCTCAGGGGTCCTGAGTTCTCAACGAGTAAAACAGTTTCTGTGACTTCCAGGATGAGATCGGACAAGCCCAAGCCGGCACGCGATGTTGCATCAGTTAGTCTATCCGCGAACCCTTCCGAAAGAAGGTCTGCTTCACTCGCATTGATGCTAACGAAACCGAAGTTTGGAGAAACCTGTTTCAATCTCGTGGCCTCACTTGAGACCCTATCCAGCATGCAGTTGCTGATCTCACGTGACATGGTGCAGTCAAGCAATGCCGGGTAAACCTCTGTCGCAGTCAGCCTCTTCCCTTCGCGTGTGTTGAGGCGCATCAGGGCTTCGTAACCAACGACCTGTCTGGAGGAGAGCTCGACGATCGGCTGATAGCCGGGATAGAGGCGTTGCTCACGGATGGCGCTCTTCACTTCGCCGATCGCCTTGCGCCTGACGAGATTTTCCTGCTCAACGGAAGCGGAATAGACATGAACCTTTCCCGGTTCGTGCTTTTTTCCGTAAAAGAGCGCCGTATCGGCTCTGCGGATCAGTTCCTTGCAGTTCAATTCTGCCGCACCGCAAACCAGGCCAGCTGTGGCACCAACATCGATAACGTGGCCGGATACTTCGCTTCGCTGGCATATCGATTGCAGGATCAGGTTGCCGAGTGCCTGCGCTTCGGAGGCGTCTACGCCGAGGGGAAGTATCACTGCGAATTCGTCACCTCCCCATCTGGATGCGATGCTGCCCTTGGGAGCAGCTTTCGCAATTCGAAGAGCAGTATCTTCAAGGACGATGTCACCGACCATGTGTCCCAGGGTGTCATTGACATCTTTGAAGCCATCAAGATCGATGAGCAGTAGACAGATGTCTTGCCCCTGGGCTTTTGCGCGCGTGAGAGAAGTCCTCAAAAGTCTGTCAAAGGCATAACGATTGTAGAGCTCGGTCAAGCTATCATGCTCTGCTGCATGGCGAAGCGCGATTTCAGCTTGGTAGCTATCGCTTACGTCCTTGATCACTCCAACGAGACGGGCTGGGAAATCTTCAGATCGGGGCAGAAATTCGCCTTTGGAATGAACCCTCTTAACAGCACCGTCTCTGGCGGTGAGGGTCGCATCAAGAGCATAACCATCTTGATGCGATATGGCTCTCTCGATGCACTCCTTCACGCGGACCTGGTCTTCCTCGTCGTAAAAGCTGATCGCCTCTTCGACTGAAACCTCTTCGGTATTGTCGAGGCCGTGGATCGCATAAACTCCATCGGTCCACGACAGCTTTCCAGTCTCCAGGTCGAGTTCCCAAGACCCGACATGAGCTGCTTTCTCAGCTTGCCGGAAGATGCGGTTCTTTTCTTCCAGCAGCCGGTTTTGCTTCTCTATCTCGCGTGACAATTGCTGCGACTTAATATTGAGCTCATGGAGCCTAAGCATATCCTCCACGCCGCTTGCATAACGCCTCAAGGTCTCGACATTCTCTGCCGTGAATTGCTCGGGCTTATCGTCAAGCAGACAAATGGTGCCCAGAAAACGGCCTTCGGGAGCTCGAATTGGGATACCGAGATACGAGCGCACGTACGGAGGATACATGACCAACGGGTTTGCCCTGAAACGCCCGTCCTTAAGGGTATCCCGAATAAGGAGGGGGCCCTCCTCCAACAGGGCGTGATGGCAGAACGATACTTCCCTTGGCGAGCCTCGTTCATCCACACCAACTCTTGCCAGAAAGTGCTGTGCGTTGTCGTCAAGCGCCGTAACGAGAACGACCTTACTCGAGAACTCGTTCGCGCAGTGCCTGACCATCCTGTCTAAAGACTTTGCGACACCATCCTCACTTGCCTCGAGTGATTTTACCAGGCGAGAAGCATCACTGTCTTCCACAGGAACGTCCCTCATATCGAACCCACTTTGCTGCGATCAGTGAGGGCATGCGTATCGCTTGGTGCGTTAAGATTGATTTACCTGAAAAATGGAGAAGGTCGCGTTAGGCCTCTTGCCATCCGCTGTGGTGCGCCCGCGCATCGACGTTAACTCGGGAGCACGGCGTCCATTCCCTCTTTGAGCTCACACATGCAGGCGTTCATCCAAGGCTCTTGACCGTATGCCTTTGCCCGCAGCGTGCTCGCGCTGTTTCTACGATATGGGCTGAGGCGCTGTTTCAGGCTGCATGTGCGATGGCCTTGCCTTGCCAGCCAAGGCTTGCCTCCTGTGACTTTCAGCTGCCCCAACCGCCGGCGCATGAAGGCCGGCAGAAGCGAACACTCCGACCGCACACCATATCCTTTCAGTTAGCCTGATGCGGCCAAGCCCTGCCGGGAGGCACCTGTGGTTAACGGCCAGCAAACATCCCAGCCCAACCGCCTCCGTCCAAACCCTGAGGGCGACAAAAGCAGAAGGGTAAATTCAGGCTCTTAAGCCTAGGACAGGGGAATGAGCCGCGCTCATCGGTCTTTCCTCACCTTCGGGGATACAAGAACGAGTTGGGGAACAACCGAGATGGCAACCAAACCGACGAATTTGAAACCAGAAGAGAAGCGTGCAGATGGCCGGACTGCGACATTGTTTCGCCCGGTCTTGATAGAAGCTTCTGGTTTCACGGGATTTTGTTTGGTCAAGAACCTCTCTCCCAAAGGCATGATGGGGCAGGTCTACACTGCCTTCGCCGCTGGAACGCAGGTCACTGTTCAGTGCGGCCCGTCGGCCACCATTGATGGCGTCGTCGCCTGGTCGAGGGATGGGCAGGTGGGCATCGAATTCGCGCAGACCATCGACGTAGACCACTTCCTCAAGCAGATGGGGAAGGCGTTTTTCGATGGTAAGCGATCCCGGGCCCCCAGGTTGGAAATGCAAGGCGAGGGGTATCTCGCCATCGACGGTCGAGATATCAAATTCGAGCTGAAGGACATTTCACAGCGAGGATTGAAGGTCCAAGCCTCTTACGTCATGCTCGGTGACGTGGTCGATGTGAAAATACCCGGGCTTAGTCCCCGCCGGGCTACGGTATGTTGGACTCAAGGCGGCACCGCACGCCTGAACTTTCATCGAGCCCTCTCGTTCGTCGAACTCGCGCGCTGGGTGATCGATCAGAATTGCGCCGCCATGGCCCAAGGTTCTGTGCAGCCAGGTGAAGGCCAATCCGCCCAGCGCCCCTGATTTCGTCAGGGGGAAAGAAGCTATCACTCGCCAGGGCCTTGAGCTCCTACCGCGGAAATTGTCGATCTTCGCTGGCCCGTTCCCGAGGGGACAAACTACATAGCAGATCAATTACCCGATCGATCAGCTGGTCGAGGGTTGGCGCCAAGGTAAGCCAAGGCATGGCCTCCAATGTTGCGCTGCAAACTCCCGGTCGCCTAAGCCAAGGACGCAATCGGGGGCTGGAATTGGGGGGCGTGCATCTTTCCCTAGAGCGCACATGGCTCTACAGCGCTGGTCGCCAACATCGTGAGAAGGTCCGAACCAACAGATGAAGCAAGAGGAGTTCATCGGGGACGCAGCCGAAAAGAAAGCGGTTGTGGCAGTTGTTGATGACGAAGCGGGCGTCCGCAAGATGCTATCTCGAAATCTTCAACTCGAAGGCTTTTCGTGCCGACCGTTTGTCGACGGACAGGACTTCCTCGATGCCCTGGAGTTCGAGACTCCCGATTGCGTTGTCCTGGATCTGAGGATGCCTGGCCTGAGTGGAATCGAAGTACTTGAGAGGTTGCCGGACAGGGCGCGCGGCATCGCCATTTTCATGTTCAGCTCGCATGGAACCATCCCTGATGCCGTTCAGGCAATCCATAAGGGAGCGATAGATTTTGTCGAAAAGCCGGTTTTGGTCAGCGACCTGGCCGCGAAAATACGCGCTGCGCTTGCTCGCTCTTCGCAAGATTTCGCGGCGAACAAGAAGACCGTTGCAAACAGGGAATTCCTGAACAGGCTTACGCCAAGGGAAAAGGGGATCGCCGTCGAACTTTACAACGGACTCACTGGTCCTGAAATCGCAGAAAAACTCGATGTAAGCTCCAGGACGGTAGAGGCCCACCGGAAGAGCATCATAACCAAAATGGAAGCGCGAAACTTGCCCGACCTGGTTCGTGTGTTGGGAGAATTGGGGATTGAAAATATCGATTCCTGACCAGCTCCAGCAATCCACTATTCAAGGATCAGGTCATTGATGGCTTGAGTCAGGGTCTCGTACGAAATGGGTTTTTGCAGAACCGTTAAATCGTCTTCATGGCCTTCAATGGCCAAACGTTCGCTCGGACTATACCCCGTCATAACGATAACCTTCGTGTGGGGGGACAATTCCCTCATCCTCGACGCGAGGTCTAATCCTTGAACCGAGCCAGGCATGACGAGATCGGTCAGCAGGAGATCTATCTCGTCTGTGTTTCGAGAGATGTGTTCTGAGAATGAACTCCCGTCCAGGAAGCAGAGCACCTCATGTCCATCGAGTTTCAGGTTCGCCTCGAGTGCTCGCAGGATCGCCAATTCGTCCTCTACGACAGCAATACGCAGCGAGGCTTTTGCTGGCCTGGTGATTTCCTGCTGGGAGTGAGGTGCCTCGTCTTTCGATTGGCTAGCGTCGCTGACCGGCAACAAGAGTTCAATTAATGTGCCAGCATTGAGCTTGGAATGGATCTCCATCGCTCCGTTTGATTGCTGGACTAAACTGTGCACCATCGCCAATCCGAGGCCCGATCCCCTGCCTGGCTCCTTGGTTGTATAGAAAGGCTCCAGGACCGCCTCCAGATCACCTTCGGGAATTCCTATGCCGGTATCCTTGATCGTGATTTTTACATACTCACCCGCTGGCAATCCAAGAGGACCTTCCCAGAGCTGATCCTCCGCCACCCTTGTATTGCTTGCAGAGAGGACAAGTTCACCGCCATTCGGCATCGCGTCTCGAGCATTCAGGCACAGATTCAAAATCGCGGATTCAAGTAGAGACTCGTCGATTGCGACAGGGGAAATATCATCGGCAATCGAATAACGAAGATCGATAGTTTTTGGGATAACTCGCTGAAGCAGGAAGGTTACACTTTTGAATAGTCCGCGGGTGTCAACGCGGGCCGGTTCGGAAGGCATATTGCGAGAGAAAGCGAGGATATGCTCGGTTAATTTCGCGCCTCTCTGGCAGGCACTTATCACCTCTTCCGAAATTGTTTTGTGCTGCTCAGAATTTTTCACGCGCGGCAAGAGTTCGGCATTACCCATGATTATCGCCAACAGATTGTTGAAATCGTGCGCGATCCCCTCTGACAATCGATTAAGGGCCTCGGTCTTCTTAAGCCGCGCGAGTTCTCGTTCCTGTATTGCCAGTTGTTTCCTGGTCTCGACAGAATTCGTGACGTCAAGAATCAGGCTGTTCCAGATGATCGATCCGTCTTCCTGTTGCTCTGGCATCCCGCGACCTTCGAGATGTTTTGTCCTGCCCGAGGGCGTTTCAATCCGCCATTCGCAAAACCAGGGAGCGAGACTTTTTGCCGACCGCTCGATTGTTGCCTGCATCTGCCTCAGGTCCTCGGGCAGCACCATGGACCAGAGCGTTGTCGGGTCGCCGCGGATGTCCGCAGCGCTCACTTCCCAAATTTCATCACATCCGGAGCTTATGAATTCGACCGCATCGCTACCGTCAGGCCAGCTGCGGTAGCGAAATATCGCTCCGGGGACGGCTTCAGCCATTGATTTCAAGAAAGCAGCTTGTCTTGCTGCAGTTTCATGTGCCTCGATTTCAGCGGTTACGTCGACCACTGTTCCGACCATCACATTGCGGCCGTCACCTCGGGACTCTTCGAAGGCTCCTTGCGTCAAGAGATGCAGGTAGTGCCCCTGCTTGTGCCGCATCCTGATTTCCAGCCGATATGGGGAGCCGTTTCGAATAAAATCGTCCAAGGCATCGGTGATGTCTTGCCGATCATCTGGATGGACCATGCCTTCAAAGGATTCGAAGGAACCATCGAAGTCCGTGGGCTTATATCCCAGCATTTTATAGAGATGAGAGCTCCATTGACTCTGGTTTCCCCTCATATCCCAGCGCCAGACTCCAACTTGCCTGCCAATAGCCTCTAAAGCGGCGAAGGGGTCATCGAACTGGATGTTCTTAGGCATGCTTATACCTCAAACTTGGCTTGGTCCGGCAAGGAGTTCGCAGCGGCCAAGGTGCATCGCGACGGAACATTGGGCATCGAGTCGAGTATCTTCAGCTTCAATGTGGCGGCGCTCCCAAACCATCCATGTTCCGAGGAGTTTCTGATCCATTTCGGATTTCGAGGTTGGCGCAAAGCTCCCCCTCAAGCGCCGCACTCTGGATGCTTCACATTTCCAATGGATTGCACACCATAGTTGTCGTCTTTCTGATAGGTTGGGTCGCGGGTTTTGGCCAGCGCTGTGCGAAACGTTACCCGACAATCTGTCTGTTGCTTCGCAGAAACTCGCGCACATTCGTTCATGCGGGACGCAAGCTGATCGTCTGTGAGGCAGGGCGCGAGGATCCGCCAGTATCCGGCGGCGCGGGCCTTCTCCCTTGTCGCCTGCATTTCGGCAGCATCCGCGCCTCAGCGCTGGCATCACGCCGTTTCTTTGCCGATCCCTATTGGTCGCTCGGCCGCAGCCAGACACACTCCTCTGATGCTGGGGGTATCAAACCTGCAGCGCAGAAGGCGTCCTATTACCCAAGGATTTTCGGCTCGGGCTTTAGAGCAACAGGCGATACCACGGCGCCAATCTTGCCCAAGCCGCTCTTCGGGGCTGGACGACGAGCCGCGGAGCAAGCGGCTGCCGGAAAAGGCACGACCTGTGGCCCGTTATCATCCCGCGAAACCGCCATTACTGCGCCGGACCGCTGGCGCTTTGCCTGGTACATGAGGGCGTCGGCTTTTCCGAATTCAGCATCAATGTTTTTTGAACCGTGCGGCAAGACCAGAATGCCCAGGCTGCAAGCGAGATCCGTGTCGCTCCTGCGAGCGTCGAGGTTCAGTGCCTTGTTTAACCGCTCGGCCACAAGATTTGCCTCTGAAAGGGCGTTCACCTTGAAAAAGATGACAAACTCATCGCCTCCAATTCGCGCGAACAGATCATCTGACCGGATGGATCCGCGCACGCGTTCAGCGAATGTGCGCAAGGCATCGTCGCCTCTTTCGTGACCCAGGTTGTCATTGAGTTGTTTGAGCCCATCAAGGTCAGCGAAGATCAGCACTGCCATGCCTGTTTGCGTGGCTCTTTTCTCGATGGCTTCGAAGAATGCTGCTCTGTTCAGCGCGCCTGTCAGGGGATCAATTCGGGCAAATCGCCATTCGATTTCGAGTGCGACACGAGCCACGCCAAGCATCAAGATCACTGCCGCGGCACTGCCGAGTTGAAAAAGCAGATCGATGATGTCTGAGGGCATTGCAGTGTGCAAATTGATCAACTGGCCGCTCGAGCTTTGCACCGCGACAATAAATAGTCCGAGGATCACGGCAAACCGGTTGCCGACGAACCAGGCAGCAAAAGCGCAGATCAGCAAGTAGGTCGGTCCATAGCTGGCCGACATGGGGGCTACCCTGCTGGCAAGGATGACCAGCAAGGTGGCGGCGCAAATGAACGCCGAAGCCGCTGGCCTCGACACATTGATGAACAGCGGATGCTCGAGGCGCAATGCCTCTGGCGTTGCCTTTCGCCGGTCAGTTCTCGTCGAATTCCGCATCGCGACCAGATAGGGCCATCAAGGTAAAAATCTCGGTAACGCCGCCTGGTTGGAACCCTGTCTTTTTTGTCGAGGGCAGGGGAGATGCCTTTGCGGCACATTCCTGTATGTCCCGCTCCAACAGGCTGCATCTCTTGAAACATGCGCTGCCGATATCCCACCTCGATGCCGATATCCGGACCGCAGCTCACCTTCCTTGCAGCTGTCATGATCGCGGCCTGGTGCTTCGAGCACGGTGTTTCGTGCTCGAGCATCTGCTGGCATGGGTTCGATGAGCGCTGCAAGAAAAGAGCGACTGCCGGCAAGTCGCCAACAGCCGCCCCCTGTTGAAACACGACGGGTCGCGAATCGTGCTTCTTACATGAGAGTATCGACTTGGCCACAAAGCACAATGAGAAGCAGCGCGAGCGTCTGATATTTGGACAGTTCGTGAGGTTGTTGGTGAGCGCCCGAGTGGCAGACGCTTTCGCGGCTGATCGCCCAATGCCCGATAAGGCTTACTAGCAGGCTTGCGCGGAAGGGTAACGCGCCTCGGTCCGGAGAAAAGGCCGAGAAGCACAACAACCCGCTCCTGCGGCCTGGATGAAAGGAGCGAACCGGTCAGGTCGTCAAAGATACCCCCAATGACCCGGACAGGTGCACCGTCTGGCAACTGCGCCTCGAGCGGGCAATCGTCGCTATCGCCAACCTTGCTCATGAACGTTTCGACAAAACCGCCCGGGCGCGGTTCCGGGTGCTCGCCGAAGCTCACGAGCCGGATCACGCCGATTGTTCCATTAATCGAACGCCACCGATCGCGCTCACGGTCGAAGGAGAAAAATGTAGCCGGGAAAAAGAGGCGTGCTGGCGAAGGCCACCTTCCCTGCTGTCTTGCGGGGCCGTTTCACCAGCGGGAGGAAGCTGGTGAAACCCTGCCGGCCAAGGTGTTCAAGCGCGAGTCTTTCCTTGCGGGGCTGGGTTTGCGCGACGTACCATTGCCGGTCCTTGGTTGCCGCAGCAGGTCGCGTCGGTGTTTCTGGCATCGTATGGCGCCTCTACCCGCCTGGACCCGACCAGCCGAGATCAAGGTTTGCAGCGATCGAGATTGCGTCTTGTAGAAGCCAGCCAAATGCATTGGTGCTCCGCATATGTTCTTGCCAAGCGTTGGCTTAAGCGTCCAGTAGCAGGGTACATGTGCAGGCTGAGGCAACCTTGAAGCTGATTTTCATCAATCGGTTCTTCCACCCGGATCAATCGGCAACCTCAATGATGCTGAGTGATCTGCTGAGTGGTCTCGATACTTCGTCACGCGAGTGCCTGGTAATTACCAGTGCAAGCATACACACAGCTGGCGAAGACCCTGAAGAACGCGACCTTCAGAATGTCGATGTGATCCGCGTTCCTGGTCTCAGCGCGGGTAATCCGAAGCTTTGGGGACGGCTGCTAAATTTCCTGATTTTCTATCTTGGCGTACTCGTTGTCGCCGCCCGTGTGTTCAAGCGCGGCGACGTGATCGTTTGCCTGACCGACCCGCCCTTGCTCAGCGTGCTTGTCAGTCTCATTGCAAGGCTCAAAGGAGCTCGTGTCGTCAATTGGCTGCAGGATATCTATCCCGAGGTCGCAACGAGCCTGGGCATCGGTTCGCCAGGAAATGTTGCCATCCGCGCGATGCGCTTCCTGCGCGATCGGTCGTGGAAGGTGGCTTACAAGAATGTCTGTATCGGCGCGGTCATGAAGCGCCGTGTTGAGGAGAGAGGCATCGCTCCCGACAAAGTCACTGTCATACAAAATTGGGCCGACGAGAAGGCGCTCGCACCTCTCCCTGTCGCGAACAATTCGTTGCGCAAGGAATGGGGTCTTCCGGAAGATAGCGTGGTTGTCGGATACTCAGGCAACCTCGGCCGAGCCCACGATCTGGATACAATGCTCAATGCCGGCCTTCGTCTCATCGCCGATGGTCAAAGGAACCTGCAATTCCTCTTTATTGGAGGGGGCGTAAAACAGTCCTTGCTGCCCGACGTCGCCGCAGAACCTGATATTGGTGCGCGTTTCCACGTGAGAGGCTACCGCCCACGCCGAGAACTCCAACTCAGTCTTGCTGTGGCCGATATTCATTGGCTGTCTCTCGAACCAGAGCTCGAGGGCTTGATCGTACCCAGCAAGTTCTACGGCGCTGTTGCTGCCGGAAGACCGATCATATTCATCGGTGATATCAATGGTGAAATCGCCAGACTGGTTGCGGAAGCGGAATGCGGCAAGAGTTTCGCGAAAGGCGATACAACTGGTGTTTCGCACTATCTAAGTGATCTTGCCAATGACACAGCGCTGCGACTACGCCTGGGTGCAAACGGTCGGCGGTACTGTGAGGAGTACCTTTCCAGGGCGGCACGCATTGCTGATTGGGATCGCTTGCTGAACGAGGCCGCAGATAACGCAGCAGCGGCCTCGTCTGCCTTGTTGGCTACTTCGCGCCAAAGCCCGTAATCATGACGCGGATGGTGCGGAGTGCGATCACGACATCGAGCCCATTGCCTTGTCCGCTAGTCGTCAAGCCATGCAGCCTGCAAAGGAATGGGCGTTCACGCCGAACCGAATGCTTTTAATGCCGCTCAGCAGAGCTCCAAGTTGCCAGTTTCCAGCGCATGAAAAACCCCGCCGAAGCGGGGTTTGAAATTGCTCGAGACGATTTACTCGAGGCTACTAGGGGCTGACCGGCAGATCCGCGTTTTCGCCATCATTGTTTTCCATCAGAGCAATGATCCCCACTGCGCCGGCGCCGAAGAGCAAAACAAGAAGAGCCGCACTAATGTTGCCCTCTGCTCCAAGCGCTTCCGCTTCTTCGAAGCTAGCAGCTGCCCGATCAAACGGGACAGTCTGCGCCGCGGCCAGAGTGGAGCCGGCCATAAGACTCGCCGCGGTCAGCCCAAGCACGATTTTCTTCATGACAGCGTCTCTTTCACGTTCCGAGATGACGTTTCAAAATCTGCAGGGTTTATAACGCACATGCAGCATCTTCTCGAATAGCGCCTTCATGAATGCTTGTGCTTGCCCAAGACGTGCGGTTCTTCCCGTAAACTCGTTGCAATCTCAAAGGCCGCTCTCTGCGCAAATTCCGGCTTGGAGGGACACAGTCCACCAATACAGCGGCTTAAGAGGCCTGCTTCCAAAAAGTTCAGCTCGTGATTGCTAGCCGCATTGCCGCTCTGGAGTATGGTGCGTGCGCCCAGGCATCAACAAAGGTCCGAATTTTTTGGGGGGTGGAGCAGGACGACTTTCTCGTTGATGTTTCAACGCTTTTGACGCTCTGCTAGTGGGCGCCACCATTCCTCGTTGTCGAGGTACCAGCGCAAGGTCTCGCTGAGACCGCCCTCGAAATCGTGTTGCGCAAGGTAGCCCAGTTCGTCGCGCGCCTTGGTCTCGTCGATGGCATAGCGACGATCGTGGCCCTTGCGATCTGTGACAAAGGTCTTGAGGTCGAAAGTACTGCTGCCCTTGGCAGCCGGGGCATCGGGATAGCGCTCGGCCAGCCCGTCGACTTCGGCGAAGGCCCGATCAACCTCCATGCAGATCCGGTCGATCACCTCCATGTTGGGCAGTTCCTCGCCCCCGCCGATATTGTAGGTCTCGCCCGGCTTGCCCTTGTCGAGGCAGGCCTCGATACCGCGGCAGTGGTCTTCCACGTGCAACCAGTCGCGCACGTTCATGCCATCGCCGTAGATCGGCAGGTCGCGTCCGTGGAGCGCGTTCAGCAGGAACAGCGGGATCAGCTTCTCGGGATACTGATACGGTCCGTAGTTGTTCGAGCAGTTGGTCGTGGTGACGTCCAGCCCGAAGGTATGGTGGTACGCGCGCACCAGGTGGTCCGAGCTCGCCTTCGAGGCCGAATAGGGCGAATTCGGCTGGTACTGCGTGGTTTCGCTGAAAGCGGGATCTTCGGGGCCCAGCGAGCCGTAGACCTCATCTGTCGAGATATGGTGAAAGCGATGCGGTTGTCCGGAGCCTTCGTCCAGCCATACCTTGCGTGCAGCCTTCAGGAGACTGTTGGTGCCAAGGATATTCGTGTCGATGAAGATATCCGGGCCGCTGATCGAGCGGTCAACATGGCTTTCGGCAGCGAAGTGCACCAGCGTGTCGATCGCATGGTCGCGCAGCAAATTCTCGACCAGCGCTGTGTCGCGGATGTCGCCCACCACCAGCTCGGCCTGGTCCACGCCTGCGATGGTCGATTCATTACCGGCGTAAGTCAGGCAGTCGAGAACGATAATCGCATCGTCAGGGTGCTGCTGCCCCCAGTAATGCACGAAGTTGCCGCCGATGAAGCCGGCACCGCCGGTTACAAGCAGGTTAGCCAAGGGCCTTTTCCTCTTTCAGCATGGTGCGCAGGTTTGTGCGCCAGTGCGTGTATCCGTCTCCCAGCAGATCGCGCGTCTTGCTGCAATCGAGCAGCGAGAAGGCCGGGCGTTTTGCCGGTGTGGGATAGGCGCTTGTCTGGATTGGCCTTACAGGGATGGCCTTGTGCAGCAGGCCTAGCGCCAGCGCCTCTTCCTGAATGGCGACGGCGAAATCGTACCAGCTGGCAACGCCCGCATCGCTGTGGTGGAAAGTGCCGTAGGCATCTTTTTTGACGAGCGCCCAAATGGTCTGCGCAAGGCCCGGCGCCCAAGTTGGTGCGCCGATCTGGTCCGTCACCACGTTCAGCGCGGGCTTTTCCACCATCAGTCGCAGCATGGTGCGCACGAAATTCGCGCCGCCGGCGGTATAGACCCATGCCGTGCGCACCAGGATGTCAGTATCGCGCAAGTGGTCCTCACCCTCAGCCTTGGTGCGGCCATAGGCGGACAGCGGATTGCGCGGATCGTCCGGGCGATAGGCGCGGCTGGACGTGCCGTCGAACACGAAATCGGTCGAGACGTGCACCAGCTTGCCCGGATGCGCGGCCACCAGCGCGGCCACCGCGCCGGCATTGATAGCACGTGCGGTGTCCTCGTCCTCTTCAGCCTTGTCGACTGCGGTGTAGGCGGCGGCGTTGATGACGAGATCGGGTGCCAATTCACGCACCAGCGCAGTGATCGCCTCCGCATCGGTCAGGTCGCAATCGTCGATATCGACCGGATGCAGCTCTGCAGTGGCAGGGGCAGAGGCGATGAGGCCGCGGCCCAGCTGGCCTTTCGCACCGGTGATCAGGACTTTCATGCAAAGGCCTCCACTTCGCCCAGCGCCTTGCCTGCGCGGTCCTTGGCAGACAGCTGCACATCGATGCTGTCCAACGGCCATTCTATGCCGACAGCGGGATCGTCCCAGGCCAGCGAATGCTCATTCTGCGGCGCATAGGGCGCATCGCACTTGTAGAGGAAATCGGTGCCGTCCTCGAGCGTCAGGAAGCCGTGGGCAAAGCCCTGCGGTACCCAGAACATGCGCTTGTTCTGCGCCGAAAGTTCCACGCCCATCCATTTGCCGAAGGTGGGGGAGGAACGGCGCAAGTCTACCGCCACGTCATATACCGCGCCGCTGACTACGCGCACCAGCTTGCCCTGCGGTCCGGGGTTCTGGAAATGCATCCCGCGCAGCACGCCTTTCTGCGAGCGCGAGTGGTTGTCCTGCACGAAGGCGATATCCAGCCCTGCCTCCGCAAACTTGGCTGCGTTCCAGCTCTCCATGAAAAAGCCGCGTTCGTCTCCGAAAACCTGCGGTTCGATTATCAGCGGCCCGTCGATGTCGCAGCGAACGATCTTCATCAGCGACCTTCTGCCAGCAGTGCGAGCAGGTATTCGCCATAGCCCGACTTCTTGAGCGGTGCTGCGATCTCCTCCAGCCTGGTATCGTCGATGAAGCCCTGCCGCCAGGCGATTTCCTCGGGGCAGCATATCTTCAGGCCCTGTCGTTCCTCGGTGATGCGTACATAGCTGGCGGCATCGAGCAGCGAGCCGTGGGTGCCGGTGTCGAGCCAGGCAAAGCCGCGCCCCATGATCTCAACCGACAGCAGCCCGTCGTCGAGATAGAGGCGGTTGAGGTCGGTGATCTCCAGCTCTCCGCGCCGCGACGGCTTCAGGTCCCGCGCCCGATCGACCACGGTATCGTCGTAAAAATAGAGGCCGGTGACGGCATAGTGCGACTTCGGTCGGGCAGGCTTTTCCTCCAGC
>JGI12479J12853_1000562_pt1 | contig 22065 bp, 30 predicted proteins | sample A23P3SouthBayCA_2_FD_12853 | JGI IMG/M metagenome (IMG submission 12853) | reverse complement strand
TTTCCATAGGACAGAATCGAATTCCTCGGCTTCATCCTTCTAAGCCAGTGATATCGGCTGATTAGATCGCTGTTCAACAGAGCAGTATATGTAGTCATCAGGGAACCGCTCCCGAAGCTTCTCTGCGATTAATCTCTCAGCTTTTGCGGCTTCACTGGCTGAATGATACCACGATACATCTAAGATACGTATTGGACGGAACACTGTGGTAAAGTGTGCTCCTTTATCACCACGGTAATTCAGATGTTCATCAAGACGGCGGAGTAGGTTAGTAGTCATTCCGACATAGACGAGGCGACGAGACCCCTCAACCTCGCCAGTCCACGGCTTATTGTAATTTGAAAAGTGGCGGAGCAGAGTATGCATGTACTCCGAGTTCGGCATACACTCGAGTACGTAGACAGCATCTGTTTTCAGCTCACCCGTGCAGAACGGTAGGCACTCAAGTGCGATTGTCCACGGGCTCGCATCTTGCATGAACGGATGGATTTCGCGGTTTTCCGACCAGACCTCGCTCGGAATTCGTTCAACGACCTCCTTCACCTGGTCTTGGAGTGTTTCCTGTCTCTTGAGAGGAACAATTGGTGACCCACCAGCCGCGGTATAGTGCATAACAGGTATTACTGATATAACGTCTCAGAGTTAAATAATATTTTCTTCTAGGGTTATATTGTGTTATTTTTGCGTCCAATACACACCTAAATTCTTTTCAGAGTTCGTGGCGAACTGTGTCATACGATGCAAGTAACCATACTCGAGAGTTCGGAGTTCAAGTAAGAGCGGTCAGCTACCCGTATTTTAACACTGATTTATGAGTACATGATGGTATATTGCCATCGAAATCACCAGACAAAGACCGTATCATGGTCTTGCAGGGAGAGTCAATTGATTTCGCCGTAGAGTTCACCGGTCCAGGTCCAAAAGGAGCGAAACTGCTCGCAGATGGCGAATTGGGGGCAACCGATAAGGTCCACCCAGTCGAGACCGAGTGGACGTTCAACCCTACATTCGAGAAGCCAGGTGAGTTCTCTCTGCAGATTATCGTCGAGGGGCCAGCCGCAGGCGAGATGGAGAAACTCACGAGCCGCGACCCAGAACTCATGGAGAGCATTGAAGAAGTGGAGAGGGCGAACGCCACATGGGACGTGGTCGTTGCAGACCCTGACGAACTCTATCAGTCTGACTCGGAGCGAGTCAAAGCCCTAACAATGGACGCTCTGTCGCTATACACAGTCGGAGAGCTTACGCTTAAATCAGTGAGGCGACTTCGAAAACACCTCGAAAAGGTGTCAGAGGAGACCGTGGAAGAGGTTGAACACGAGATGACGACACTGGATGATTTCCTTGATGTTCGAGAGGATACCTCGGCTGACGAGACAGAAGAGGACGACCCGTGACTAGAGATGCAGCGTTCAATTTCGTTCTATCAGTTATCGTCATTGGAGTCGTCTCATGTGTTGCAGTCCTGCTGACAACATACTTGGAGGCCTCAGTTATCGTACTCGAACCAGGAGACGACCTGTACACTCAGCAGCGTGCAATATCAGATACGCTATCAGGCAATCTCCCATTGCTCATCCCCGGAGGATTGGCCCTACTGTCCATCTTCGTAGCGGCGTTCGGTCGGTCGGGACGTTAGGCAACCGACGAGACCCTGAATTTGATTAACAGGTAGGAACAACCAAGGAGGATATGGTTGATGGGAGTGAGTTCAGTGTTCTGAAGGGGTCCGAGATTATCGAAGACCGAGGATTGGACGACGACGGGATTCGAGTCCGCTGCAATCGCTGTAAGTCAGTTACTCGACTTACATCCGACAACGCTGCCGGATACTATCTCGACAGGTGGGTATGCCAGTCCTGCTGGAACAATCTCCAAATTCGGTGGGACGGGGGCCTTCACCAGCCGACTACCCTCCTTTACCTCATCAGCGAGCCCATCACCAAATCTACGCTCGAAGTGGGGGACAGAACGTACGAGGTAGTCCGCGAGGATGCAGACGAGTTTACGCGGACTCATCTGACTGCCTACCTGCTAAATCGAGAGGCAAAAGACCACAAGAACGGGATTGGTACCTACAATATCGGACACCACTACCCGCATCTTGTTTTAGATGATGGAGAAGCAGTTGGATACCTCCTCTGGGGCCCCGCTCGGAATGACGAGATGGTCCTTCGACAGCTCTTCATACGAGAACCATATCGACGGCAGGGGATTGGGTCTGCCCTCGTGGAATACTGGTGGGACGACTTGGCCAAGGGATGGTGCAAGACCAGTGATAAGGACTACTATTACATCGAATCTCCGAATGAATCGATGACAGAATTGATTGTAGACCTCCAACACGATGGAGAGGATGGCCGCCCGTGCGCGTATAATCACCAACCGAGTTAATCACGTGGTCCGCAGAACGTCGATGGCTGGTTCGTAGACCTCCCCCTTCTCTTTGAGCTTCTGAATCTCGTGTTCAGCTTTGCTTCGACTCAATCCCGCGTATTCGAGGAGAGTGAGTACCTCTTCCAGTGGTGCCCCATCGTCATGGTATTCTGCTACAGATGATACAACGCCCTTGACTCCCCTCATCTGGTTCTCTCCCGTTAACTGGTGTTCGAACTCCTCAATCTCAACGTCTGCCATCCTTCGGATGTCCTCAACCACAAGTTTTGTACCCTCTGCTCGAACGAGGAATGGCGGGTCAAGGCGGCGGTTGATACGCGCAGTAATTTCATCAACCGGGAGGTGTGCCTCGAACGAGCCCGTGTTGAGGTCGTACTCGACATCCACTTCCGTGTCATCCACGACGCTGTTAATCTCCTCGTGGAGGTCGCAGGTGAGTGAGTCCAGAGTCCGGTCCGCGATGTCTAAGTACTGATGTACCGCCTCGAACTGTTCAGCAATGGTCTCCTCGTCGTCGTCCATATAGGTCGAGGCGTACGCAGCCGATGTGAATGTTTGGTAGACGATGGGCCGAAATCTTAACACAATCACAGGCTATCTCTATGTATGCCGAGTGGAGAGGATTCAGAGCGGCTCACGTTTTTCGACTACATCGATTATTTTGCAGCAGAAAACGGCATCCCGCGAGATAGTGCGGAGTACGCTCACTTGGTGGAGGACCGTCTGCCTCTATACATCTTCACCCGCGACTTAGGACGCGCAGATAAGCGTTGGGTCGCTATCGTCGAGATTCAGCGAAACATCCGTGTCGCGTGCGACCAGTACGAAGAGATACGAGAAGAGGAGTTGACGACAGCTGAAGACCTTGAGATAGAAGAATTCGGCGCAGAAGAGATTGCAGAGTTTAACGCTCGTTACGTCGCCGGAACGTTCCTACTGATAGCATACACTCTCGCTCGTGAGTTCATCGATGATATAGCTGTGCAGATTGCCAAGAAGGAAGAACTCCACACGGAGGACAAGAACGTGTCCGAGATGAAGCTGAAGACCGTGGTTGAACGACTGCACGAAGAAGACATAATAGCAGATGACCTCAAGGACGATATTGACCACGTCGTGTCTCGACGGAATGCTCTTGCACACGATATAGACGAACGCTACACGCTGAGTGGATTTGGCGACGACCTCGTTAAAGAGACGGTCAAACCCCTCTACGCCGTAGACGGGCTATACTATACATTGTACGGTGAGCACGCGTATATCCCCGCGACCGAGGCAAAGGATGCAAGGGAGTCGTAGGTCAGTCACTTTCGATTCAACGAGGCAAGGTCTTCAATTGAGACTGGTGATGAATCCCTGCTCGTATGCATAGTGTGCCCCAAAGAGGAGGTACACTATCAGCGAGTACTGGATGTATCTCCATTTGTTGGATGATAACTCTCCAAAGTCATCTCGCCCGTATCTCCCGTAGAGGAAGCGTGTTGAGACGATGCTATAGTTCGTCGAAAGCGCAAAGAGCAGCGACAGAATCCCTATCTTTATAATTTGAATGTCTGGTGGTGTTGGAAGAATAAATATCGCTAGGGCCATTGGCAGGAAAAATACGCCTATAAACGCTACTCCCCCAAAGACGACGCCAAGGTAGGACCCAACACGTTTTCCTGACCCTATCTCGTCAGTATCTGCTAGACCTGTATCCCGAATGCGGCAAGCCTGAGGGGGGTATTCGTCCTCTGGTAAGACAGACCTCTCAAGAAACATCTTGGACATCTCCAAAATCCAGTTGCTGAGCGGAGTTCCCCGCGAATTCAGATGGATATTCCATACATGGAGAGCCATCAATAAGAAGAAATCTCGATACAAAATCTCGTAGATTATTACAGCTATTAGAGCACCAACGACGAAGAAGAACATCGCTATATAAAAGTGATTAACGGGCACGAATGCAGAAAGGAAGACTCCGACAACGAGGGAGAGGTAGAGGAGCGAGTACGTGGTAGTGACGACTAATATAGGAGAGGTCCGAGAGAGAATCCATTGCTTGTTCGAGAACGGGTTTATTAAGGCCATTCGGCGGAGTAGTGTGAGTAGCAATAGCAGGAGCGCAGCACCGAGAGTTGGTACCGTCAAGACTTGGCTGACATCTGGCCTAATCAAAAGAGCAGTAGCGAGGAGGGCAGCAACCGTGATTTCATAATCTACTGCCGAATCTATGTCTTTCTCTAATGTCTCAGCTAATGAAACCTTCTCCATATTTGATTCATCCAGATGGTTATTCGTCTTAATACCTCGGATTTGAGGGATGTGAGACCGTGAGCAAGAACTCACTACGGTATTTCCTGTTCCTCATTAGCTATTGGAATATTTACCGCCGCTGGCTTCCTCTATGTCCTTTCTGGGGGAGCTATCGGTTTCGGCATGATGATTGAGGCTGCCTTTCTCCCGACATGGCTCCCCTTGGTGGACCAACCCTTACTGCTCGTCGTACTGTTTATTACATTTGGCCGACTTGACCTCAACGAGTAGGGCGCACCCGTGAAAGAATTACTGTCTGTTCATCATCCGAGCAGGCCGCCGCTACTGCTATCGCTGAGGTCAAAGAAGTCCTCAGCGTCTTTCTTTTGCTTCTTGAACAGGCGGCGTCCCTTAAGCTTCGGGACAGAGTGGGTGTGGACTTTCTCCGCCTCTAAGTCGTAGATTAGTGGGAACACGTGGGAGTTTCGCGTCCGCACGTCGTAGCCCTCATACCAATCAAGAAGTTCATCATCTGGGTTGGCGACGGCGAATACAACGTAGCCAAACATGTTCTCGCCGACTCCGAATTTGGCGTAGGACTCATCACCGAGCAGCTCGCGGAAGTCATCAGTATAGACTCGAAGGTCTCCACTTCGTAGACCCTCTGCATCGACGACCGTCGCCATCATATTCAGCATTCCGACCTTGAGCCCTTTCTCGCGCTTGGCCAGTGTATTCGTAAATCGGTCGTCCTCAATGCTCTCGACTTCTTCGAACCCTTCACTGCGGAGTTTATTTCGAACCTCGTCTACGTAGGTCTCGTAACCCATCGAATCTACCGCCACGGAAGAACACCTCCGAATTGGTTACCACACTTTGGACAGGAGACACCATCATGCAACTTGGCGAGGAACGACCCGCCAGAATAGCCCATAACGAGTCCAATAATTGTTAGTGGGACTGTTGCAGTTATGCCAGCACCAGCTGTAGCGATACCGATAACACCTCCGATAGCGAAACCGAGTGCTCCCAGGAAGAACGCTCCGAGCAGAGTCAGATGTAGTTTGTACTTCGGTCCACTGGGACTCACGATACTACTGCACGACGTACATTGTACGTTGAGTTTTGTCACATCAACCATTTCTACATATTCTCCTTTGCCTTTTCAGCGAACTCATCTGGAGAGCAGTCTGTGAACCGTCGCTCAAACCGCCCATGACAGGAGGGACAGAGCGTGATGAGGTTCTCCAGTGCGTTCATTTCCAGGGGTTCACCATCGAACGAATTACGCGGGGTAATGTGGTGAACGGCTGGTTCGCGGTTAAGGTCACTGTCAGGAGTCTTACAAACACGACAGGTGTAGTTATCTCGTTCAAGACACTTGCGTCGTTGTTTGGTCCAGTTGACCCCGTACTCTTTTGCTGAGTATGGCGAATCCAGCCCGAATTGTTTGTAGACTCCACGAACGACCGTCCGCCAGATGATGTTTGGCACTTAGCGCACCCCGAGTACGTTCATGTTATCTAAACTTAGGTATATTAAATCCAACTATAGTACTTAGCCCACTTATTTAGATAGGCTGGTAGATGCTACAACTCAACTCCAGTTCAAATATTAAATTCCTGAACTGGAAATCACTCATCAGGTAGACTACCAATTGTTCGTAAACAATCTGCATCAAGACTCTCCTCTACTAACATCTCCTCAAATAGTTGGTTCTCTGCATCAAGAATACGATACTCACCCCATCCACGGTTTTCTAAGGTCTCGTAGAGTCCATCTTTACTGACCCAATCAGAGTCGCCATTCCATTTTCGCTCCTCAATAAGTTCATACATTATTTTCGTATCTTCTCGAATCATGTCAGTTATTTATTTCCCGAGTTGCATAAGCGCTGTTCCAGGTCTTGACAAACAGTCCGCTACGTGTTCTCGGAGATGTGGGAGAGAGTTCAGAAGTTGGCGTCTAATTGAGTGCCTGCAACGTTCTGTACGATAACTCATGGACGCTTTCGGGGCTTTTTTCGACTGTAACCGTTCGGGGGTCTTTGTCAATGGACGAAAGGCACAGTCTTTACATTCAATTAGCCCCGAACATAGAGCATGAGCAAATCACTAGAACAAACAAATGAACTAACACATGAGACTATAGCAATTTATGTCCGTGTCTCGACTGAGGACCAAGACCCCGCCACTCACCGAGCAGAAGTGACGGATTTCGTTGCGAGGAAATATCCAGACGTGAGCACTCGAGAATATGCCGATATCTGGACAGGGACAACGACCGTCGGTCGGGAGCAGTTCCAAGAGCTGAAGAACGAAGTTGAAGAGGGTAACATCAATGCTGTAGTGACGACCTCGGTAAGTCGCGTTGCTCGCTCTATCCGAGACCTCAGCGATTTCATCGAGCTGTGTGAAGAAAATGGAACTGCCGTCCACTTCACTCGAGAGAGTCTGGACTTTAAGCCAGATGATGAGGACCCCTACAACCGAGCAATGCTCCAGATGCTTGGTATCTTTGCTGAGCTTGAGGCCAAGATTACGCAGCAACGAACAAAAGAAACTATCAGGCAAATGCGCGAGAACGGTCACAAGTGGGGTCGAGCACCACTTGGTTATGAAAAAGAGAACGGCAACCTCTATCCAACAGAGGACTTTGACCGAATTTGCTCTGTGCTTGAACTCGTCGATGAAGGAGACCTCTCGCAGAGTAAAGCGGCACACATGTTAGACGTTGCCCGAACTACGATTCGTCGCGCAACCACTGAAGAAGACCGTCGAGAACTCTATGGTCTCGAATAAGCCGAGTGAGTGAAGTTTTTTGTCACTCTATTGCCGTCGTGTTGATTTAGCTTCACGGATGTTTGCACCGTCTCGTAGCTTATCAGGACACTGCGGACAAACTCGAGGCTCATCGACCTCGTCTGGGGTGAACACGCGAGCGTATTGCTCAGTGACGTGTGTACCGCAATTTTGGCACTCAGGCATCTGCTTTCACCACTAATCGGAAACAAGCGCTTTTGATGTATAGGTTTTCTGACTAACTTTCCATCTGGTGTATCACGAACTCAGATTGATGAGTGAGTTCCCTGCTGCAAGAGGTCTCCGAGGACCACCGAGGTCTTGACAACGAGGTGTTTGAGCAACTAACTGACTCACTGAGAGAACTCAGGAATTAGGTTCTGAGCATTTTTACCTGCCCTCGAGCATACAACACCCAAAAATTCATAAGCAAATGTCTCACTTTGTCTTATTTTCATATATAATCGGGGATTTTAATACAAACAAGAAATTAGTGAGAGGCATGGTTGAAATACAAAAGAGTGCTCCAGAACTCAGTGAGTGGAAATACACGAATGCTAGTGAATATGCTGACAACTGGCGACGTGGTGATGTGTTAGTTAGAGTAGTACGAGCAACAGAGGATATCTGGCAAGCAGTAGTGTATACAGATTATCATGGAGGAGATATGCATCAGGCGGAGCCTGATTATGGTCTCAATGAGAATTCAAAAAAAGATGCGTTTCAAGTACTCCTTCACGAAGTTTCTCAGTTGAATTCTGAGTATTTCTAATACAAGTAGACTATCACAGGGAATCCCCACACGGTCGATACTCGTCTTTAATCAGTAGTCCGACCGTCTTTTCTGCATCTTTCCGTTTCGCAGACAAGTTCGTCATGTGGGTACGGACAGTTTCTATCCCGATATCCAGCAATTCCGCTGCTTCCTTGTATGAATAGTCGTCCGTGAGCCACCATATCTGGTACTCTCGATGGGTAACTGGTGTATCATCAAGAGGCGCAAGATGAGCATTTAGTTCACTCATCGCAGCAGAGAGATTGTCGAACTCTTGTTCAGATATCACGTTCTCAGTACCTCTCTCTGTTTTCCTTACCACATACTCTTCTTCGGGGTCGATTAGTCCAACACGAGAATTGTCACTCTCATAAGCGAGTGATATCTCTCTCCCAGGTGCGTCTGGTGGATATTGAGCGGTGTACCGCTCCCACTCACCAATCTGTTCGGGTGCATCAAGCTCTTCGTTGCTATTTATCTTTACACGAGAGACTGGTGAGATAGTAAACCGAGGAAATAACAGCTCATGACGTTCCTCTTCTCTTTCCACATTATCGGCCTCATCAAACTCTTTGAGAGCCCTTTGGATGAGTTCACTTTGCGAGTAATCCGACATGTTGCTTTGCATTGACTGAAGAAGATTATAGGGCTCATCTTTGAGGTAGACATTCTGACCCATAGCTTGTATAGCTAGCATTATTATTACATTCACAAGTACTTTCCGCTACCTTTCTCAATAAATGCGTTTGAAATCAGTATGAAAAGTGTATTTTGGCCAAAAGATTTAATAATAGACCGTCCTCAGCGGTATTTAGGCCGATGCTAGGAAATAAGATGTCCGACAATGTCGAACAGAAAGTACAAAAACAGCTTGACGGTCTGTGGACCGTTGAAACGGACTCGAAGGGCCTTGTAGTTCAAACAGGAGAACTACCCGTGTGGGTTCGTCTCGAGTCACAGCAAGACGAGTCGTTCATCGTTACAGGATATAGAAAGTATGAGAGTGGCAGTGCTGACGACACCTCGTTTCTCGACTGGTACGGAAAGGCTGCAAATATTGACACAGCAGCTGAAGCAGTCGTAGGACTGTGTAATCGGTGGGAATCAGAGGCTGACCAGCTGCTCACCGAGGACGACCTCGAGACTATCTCAGTTGAGACTGTGGCTGAGGTGGTTCAAGATTCCGATGCAGTCTTTGCGGCGGTCGGTGAAGACGAACTTGCTCGTGGGTTTTTCGAGCTTAAATACCATACTCCAGCGGGTGGGGACAAATCAGACGTTCACAACGCGCTTAGAGAATATGATGCTGTAGAGATTGATGGAGAGCCATTTCCAATTCGGAGTGGTCACGTCCTCCACCCAGAGGTTCACACCCATCGACGCGTCCCTGTGTATAGTGATGGTTACTATGCCCAAGATGAGGTCTCGGTCGAAGAGGGAATCAATCACGTTCGCGAGTTTGTCGAGACCGATGCAAGTCCCACTCCCGTACCAACAGAGACAGTTGACATAGACAACCTCGTGAACCAGCTGGTTGATGCTGGAGCGTCCGCGATTGCTGTTGTGCCAGAGATTAGCAACGAGGATAGGCTGACCGTCAAAGTCTGGATGACACCCTCTGCTGGCTACGAGACGGTTGGTTCCTACAGCACAGTTGAGATTGATGGCCAAGTATTGGACCTTAATTGGGAGTTTAACTGTGTTGACGGCCCTGCAATGATGAACAAAGTCGAAGTGTATGTTGGCAATGATATCAACGGAGCAGTGCCAGTTAGCGTTGATGAGGGAATCAACAATCTGCGAGAATACGTCGAAGCTGGCTGTCCTCGTGTGGTAGATAGATAACCACATTCCGTCATCTCTACTGCCCGTCCCTGATGAACACAGTAGAGTTTGATTCTCGACGCGGACAACAAAACAAGGTGATTCTATACATGATATCTCATAACTACCATCGTCAGTTAACACCGAGCGAACGAATAGCAGCTGCATTGTTTAATCTGCATGGAGAGTTCACAGCTACTCACATCGCTGAGTTAGCTGGAGTTAGCAAACAAGGCGCTTCCGAATTCCTGAGAGCCCAAGAACACTTAGGCGTCGTTACAGTTGTTGATGAGACTTCTCCTGTCAAATACCAGCGGTCGGACGTAGCTCCTGATAGTAGAGATAATGACAGCTGTGACTGGTGCACAACTAACCAGAGAGTGTACAACCATATCCTGCCGAACACGCCTTCTGGTGATTACTTAGGCCTCTCTGATAGTGAGTCAATCCATCTCTGCGATGAGTGCCATCACGAGGTCTCCACTATCATCAACGGCAAAACAACGACTATTGATGGATTGGAGGTGCTTCCTATCCATCCAATTTGCCAAGCTGATGGCTGCACGCATCTTGCAGTGAGCGCTCTCTCAAGTGAGAACGGCCATCCCCACGAGAAGTGGAGACTATGCTTTGACCACTACGAGGAAGTCAACGGTCTCCCTCCACGGTATCCGCTGGGACACAATTGGACCGTCAGAAAGCTCTATTATCGATGTCCCAGTGGTGGAAAGATATCTCACAATCAGGTGTCAGAGGAACTGGACGGGAGATATAATTGCTCATGTGGATATGTTCATATTGGTGTATCCGTAGGCGAGTAGGCTACCGAACAATTCCCATCTCGGGTTTTGCAACACTTCTATGGTCTCTTCATTGCGGAAAACAGACCAAAGAACTGAATGTTACTCGCCATGATTGTGCGATATGGCTCTACCTCCCAGAGATGAAATCGAAGATATTGCGCACCGCTCAGGGCTCACTACGCGAGAGTACTGCCTAAAGCAAATCCAGCAGTGGAAGGCGATGTTAGAAGAAGTGAGTGACGACTATCGGGGTCTTGAAGATGACGAATTCAGACGGCGACTTGAAGAAGAAGCAGACCACCTCACAGACAGCGAGTAGAGTGGATTAACTCTCCGAATTGGGTGATGCTGTTCTGGTATACAATCCAGAAAGTCCAAATACATCACCAGATTAATAAACATATGAATTTTGAGATTTTGATATGGTCAATAGACGACATCTCCTTGCAGCACTTGGTGTTGGTGCCGTCCCGATTATCGGATTGGGAGCAAGCGAGAGGTTAGGAGACGGTCAAGACAGCCAAGACCTTGCAAATAATCCAGACTCACAGACCGAAGAAGAGCCCCGCGTTGTCGATGACATGGTCTTCGAGGTAATCAACCTCGTAGATATTACACCAGATAAATTGACACTGGGTGTCAACTTACTCAATAAACATTCGAAATCCTTCAAAATCAAAGCATATTCAAATACAATCACACCAGAAACTCCTGCAACATGGGAATTCAATACCGTAATCCCTCCAGAAGGAACTGTTGGTGTCGGATTCGATGAAGAACGAACAGAGTGGTTTAGTGACCCAGACCCATCGTATGTCCGACCTGAGTTAGTCCTCGATAATAAAGAGAACCACATCTCCACTGTAGAAATCACACCAGGTGTTGACTTTCCACGGCAGTTTGAAGAACTAAGGTATCAGAATATCCCCTATTATGAAGTTGAGTTTGAACTCAGCGAGGAACCACCGATGTATCAGTCGTTCCTCTACACCTTCGCTCTCGACCTATCGAACTTTGAGGATGCTCAGTTCGATGGCGAGGTAGTCGGTCGAACACCACACATCATGCGAGTCGGTGAAGATGATTTTATCTATCCACGCTGGCATGATGGCGAATATCCAGCAGAAGACCCTGCATGGGGTGGGGATAGTTTCACTGCCAATAATTCGTCTGAGTACAGTGGTAGCGACGTATATCACTCAGAGATTGGGACAGACTTCGAAACCCGTGTAAAGACCGCACAGATTACCCGCGTTTCGAACTACGGGCTATACAGCGACAAATACAGTGAAATCGCTGATAAAGCTAGTCAGTTGGGCAGACACTTTAGTGATGGTGCTTCACTAATCTCGAGCGGATACCCACACTACCTTCGGAGTCCAATTCAGAACCCGTGGAGTATCTACTATGAAGTTGACTTGGATACGCTACCAGATATCCGAGAGCAGAAGGAAGAAATCCTGCGTGATTCAAAGAACGATTCGCATGAAGTGTGGGACATGATTCACACTGAATCAGCTATGAATCACGAGAAGGTCCAAGAGGTCGCATCGAAACTCGGAGGCGTGTGTGAGCAGATTAATGCAACAAGTCCCACAGAGCAGATTCGAGTCGTTGCAGACTTTGTTCAGTACTTAGGTTACTCTATGGGTGGAGCGTCCGAAGGACCTGGCTCACCTAATAATGATGTTACGATGATGCCAGGGACCAATCACCCAGTATTGACGCTTGCGCTCGGCGTTGGGGACTGTAAGGACTTCACCATTCTTGGTGAGGCGCTTCTCCAGCAAGACCCATTTAATTTCGATGTGTCTGAAGCAGTCTTCAATGACATCACGTGGTTTAACTGGAATAACCAGAGTACCGTTGGCCACGTTTCCATTGGTGTCGCGTTTGACGACTTGGAGATTGAGAAGGTGACTAGTGATACTCGAACGCGAAGAGTTGGAACGCTCGGAGCGAAACCGTGTACGTTCACTGACGAGGGTAAGGAATATATGTATCTCGAGACCACGACACCACATCCGATGGGGTACATTGGTGACCATCCTGAATTCGAAGTGCCGCCGAAATCGCTGCGAGACGATATCTAATCGGGAGACCACGAGTCAATAGTAACATCAAGTTCGTCCTCCACAGCCTTGGCAAGCTGCTTCAGATAGTGCTCACTCGCTCCTGCATGCTCTTTCAACCACTCTACGTCCTCCTTGACTGATTGATTTTCAGCTTTTAGTTCAGCAACCTTGCGCTCGAGGTCGTCGAGTCTCTCGAGGACTGTCTGGTTTTTGTTTGACACCGAGACCGTGTGACAGTATTTGTTGCCTCTGGATGTGAGTGAATAGAGATTTGCTGGATTAGCTGAGCCGCCGACTTCTTCAGTATCAATTTCGACGTACTCCTCTTGGTAGAGGTCATCAAGCTCACGACGGAGTGTGTCCTTTGAGGCGTCAAATTGCCCTTTTTGATGGACTTTGCTAAGGCGAGACTCGCCGTACACGTACAATGTGAGCAATATCTGCTTCTGCCGTTGCGAAATCCGATGAGTGATATTTCTAGACTGCGTCATATCCCACACAATAATTGCAACGGTTAAAGGAGTACTCCGCCGCAAAGACCGAGACCGACAACAAGCGCATGATATGCGCTTGACTACTTCTTTAGGGTTTAGTACACATATTTGATATATGGACGGTAGTAAGAAAGGGGAAGAAGAAATAGAAGGACTCCTGTATCAAATAGACCAAGTTAGAGAAGACCTCGAGGAGATACTTAGGAAATTGGGATATGAAGATGAGATTGAATCTATGAAAGAGAAAAACGAATGAGCCCGTACACAAGCAGCAGCCACTTGTTCACACCAATAGTATCTCGAACTCGTCTAACGTAGTAACTGGCTCTCTGAGGAATAGCCGCAAAAACTTTTTTCTTCTGGCTATGGGCAAGAAGAGAGTATAGCCCTAAATCAAATATAGAGTGAAACCGTAGATATAGCGTGTATAACGGTGGTTCTAGTTCAGCTTGGAATAAACAGTGATTTCTAGAGAAACGGGGCAGAATCCTAATTGTACTCATCATGCACAGACAGAGACCACCACATCGTGCTAATTGTATAACTGACTATACAATTGGCACTCGTGGTAATTGGCGGACGGGAACATCGTGACCAGAAGAAGCAGCGGTACAAAAAGAAGAAAAGAACCGTGATTAATTGTATAGTTAGAATTACAATTAGTATTAACTACATCAGGAGTCCCCATTCCACCGTTCAATCATATAATCACTAAATGCCAGTAAAGAACCTCTCGTTTATTTTAAACCAGTCTTAGCTGCGTCATATATTTGCCTTTCACACTTTTCTCGAAACAGCATAAACAAAAATATCTGAGTGACACCTCTACGTCGTTTACTATACTTGACCATGTCTACTGAGTACTCTCCACACAATTGTTTGCGTCTACGATAGTTAATCATGGAACATTTAGGCTGAGAACACGTACTCATGCGTAATATGGCTGATAACACCTCTGACGAGGAATATAAAGCATCTCATATTGATACTACTCGTCTTCCTACCAAGACGATGCTACATGGGACAGAAAGTAATGATAAGCGAGCGACAATGCCCAAATGGGTCCATGAAGGGGTGAAATATGTTGCATCTGAGAGAAACAGAAAGCTCTCTCAAGGAGTTCTAGCATATGAATGTCTATTATTTACTTATGACGAGGTCAAAGACCGTATTGACTCTATTGAGAACAAGATAGAAGGTCATTCTGTTGAGTATATTGATTTCAAGGCAGTAGACGAATTACAAGAGATGACCAAGGAAGAAGCAAAGAATGAAATCAAATCAGAAATTGAAAACCCTGAGCAAAAAAGAAAGCAAGTCAGAATCTGGTTGCCGAAGTCCGTCTTAAATACAAGCCCGTGGCAGCGACATTGGGGGAGCAAACTGACAGAAGCCCTTCCTACTATGTATGCATCTGCCTTCTCTGATAGACTTGATAGGCTCCATTGCAAAGAACAGTTGATTGATTACGTACAGAATAATAGAAAACCGACCCATACCGTTGCTCAGGATATTGTTAATGATGATATGGATGACTATATCGGAAATCCTGAAATCATTACAGAGGTCGTCATCAATACCAAGGATGACTATCGGGCTATCGCAGATGACTTATCAAAGTGGGGTGAGCGACGTACCAAACTCTACGAACTCTATGAATCTCTCGAGAATCCCACGAAAGAGGATTTTGTAACACTTGTCACAAAAGCCCATAAGATTGACAAAAGTTATGCAGTAAGGGTAATTGACACCTGGTGCGAGATATATGAGATATTTGATGAGAAGCCCCTTGCAGAATACGAGGTAACACCAGAGAACTTTGCGGAGTTGGTTACTGATGTTGCCGAAGCAGAAGTTGAAGAGGCAAAATTAATCAACCAGCTGCTCAAGCATTACGCTTCTAAGACCGATAAAGTATTTATAAACAAAATTCGAGACCAGTTCTATGATGCTGGTCTTATTAATTCGAATGATAGAAGTCTCGTCAAAGCACGACTTGAGGGCCTTGACAAGGATTACGGATTGAGCTGGTATAGTCATATGGATAAAGGAGATGTCTACTTGTCTACAAATACTGTTGGAGAGGTCGTTGATAGAAATACTATTGAGGAAGAAAACAACAAAACAACATCATCTGTGGGAGATGCAGAAAAGAAAGCAAACGAACTCATACAGAATGTTGATGATGATATTGATTTTTCACATTTAGATTGGTTTGAGGATATTAGCGATACAAAAGTTCAAATACGGCTCATAGAACGGCTTTTTGAGGAGGAAACAACCCCAAAATATCCAGTTACTATTGGAGAAATTCGATTGGGAATGGGAAAAGCTAATTGGGAAGTTCCTGATAAGTACGATAGTCTTGAGAGTTGGGTAACATCCGAGTTCCGTGACGACGTGAATATTGTTGAGGGTGAAATAAAGAGAAAATAAATAACGGTTTCACCAGCTTTTAAATTGTAAATGTGTTTCGAGCTTAATTGGCTAATAACAGCAGTAGAATGGGAGCACCCAGAATCACAGCTAACGCGAGTATAGCGGGCAATGCAAACACAACAAAGGCTGCTGCAGCAATCAAGACTGGAATAGCGACAGCAACGGATATCGCACTCATAAAGCCGCTGTGATACCACTCGTACGCGACTGCAGCTGCCCATACGATGTGAGCAACGACGACAAATGCGATTTCTAATATTTCCCACATACTATTCACCATCCGAACCGATGAACCAGTTAGACTCGAGGTCTCGCTCGAGACGCTCAACGTGGTCCTCAAGAGCGTGCGGTTCTGTATCCAAGAAATGTTGGTAGCGAGTTGGGAACCGTATTTTGTGCGTGTCTCGGTATCTATACGCGTCGTTTCGTTTGGCTGCGAGCGCTTCTTTTGCCCACTTCAATTCATCTCCAATTTCAGAAGTCATTATATCAGTCAAGAATGACGACTGCGCATCTAGTTTTTACGATTTTGCGTATTTAAATGGGGGTTAGAATAGTGCCCAGTATAATGATGATGTAATGATTATTCAAATCACTTCTCCGTCCAGTCGGTCATTGCACCGTAGTTGGTGTGTTCGGCGTTTAGGGATTGCGGAGCGTTACTCCTCGCCGACCGTTCTCGAGTCGAGGCGAGGGCTGACCCTGCCGCTGGCCAGTCGTTTCGTGCGCCACTGTCAGAGCGCACCGAGGTCGTGGCGGCGGGCACCGCACGCGGCGTGATCGTACCCCACTTCTAAGCGACTGCGGCGGCTTTGTACAAGGTGATGGCGGATCGCATCGAGCACGTCAGGCGCTCGCTTCGGGACGCGACGCGGAGCGAGTTCGACCAACGCGTCGACGAGCAAGCCGCTCGTCTCACCGATGCCCTCCGCGCGGGTCGGCTCGACAACCCCAGCTTCGCTCTCGGGCTCGAGCTCGAGGCGTACGCCGTCGACGACGATCGTCGGCTGACTCGCGTGCCCGATTCCGTCCTCGAGGGACCCGGTGAGAAGGAACTCGGTGTGCACAACGTCGAACTCAATACCAGTCCGTCCCGGTTCGACGGGACGGGAGCGCTCGCCCAGGCCGCCCAGCTCCGGCGCCAATATCGACACATTCAGCAGGCGGCCGAGCGGGCGGACGCGGAGATCGTTTTAGACGCTATGTGGACGATCCCGCCCCAGGGCGGAACACAGACGTACCTCGGGGCGGTCCGCGAGCGTGAGGAGGTCACGATCGCCGAGAACATGACGCCCTCGCCTCGCTACTACGCGATCGACAATGACGTCCTAGAGCGAACCGAGGGAGTGATCACGCTGACCGTGCCGGGAGCCGAGTGTCAGTTCCCATCGATCCTCTTCGAGTCGCTGACGAGTTCGATCCAGCCTCACATCCAGATTCCTCACGCCGAATCGTTCTCCGACTATCACAATATCGCCGTTCGGACGCTCGGCCCAGTGCTTGCATTAGCGACGAACTCGCCGCTCCTGCCGCCAGATCTGTACGATGTCGCGGACCCGTACCACCTGCTCGAGGAGACGTATCACGAACTCCGGATCCCGGTGTTCGAACAGTCGATCAACCAGGCCTGGGAGAAGGTTCGCTTCCCCGAGGAGATTGGGAGCGCAGTCGACACGATCGACAAACTCGTTGCCGATCCGACGTGTGCACCGTTTCTCCGCGAGTGGCTCGAAGCTGGCGACCGCGAGACGTTCCCGGATCGGTTCTGGGAACTCAACCACAAGCGGGGGACTTACTGGCGGTGGCTCCGCGCCGTCGTCGGGGGCCAGCCGGTCGGCCAGGGCGACCACTGGTCGATCCGCATCGAATATCGGCCACTGCCCACACAGCCGACGATCGTCGAAAACGTCGGATTGCAGTGGCTCGTCGCCGGCCTCGTTCGGGGCCTGTGTGTGGCCGACCACCCGCTCGCGAGCCTCGATCGCGACGCAGCCGCACGGAGTTTCTACAGTGCAGTCGAAGACGGGCTCGACGCCGATCTCGCCTGGATCACCGCTGACGGCGACCGGACGACCGATCGAACCGTGATCTTCGAGGAGATGTTCGAATTCGCCCGTCGCGGCCTCCGCGAGCAGGGCGTTCCCGACGACGCACTCGAGGAGTATCTCGCCCCGATCGAGACGCGCTGGACCGATCGGCTGACCCCGAGCCGGTGGAAACTGGCTCGCGTCAGCGATCACCTCGATGCTGGCATGCGGTTCGACGACGCTGTCCACGAGATGCAAACCGAGTACATCCGTCGGTCGGGGGCCGGTGACCCGATCGGAGAGTGGTCTTGAGCGCGATCCCGTCAGCGACGAATATTAGAGCACATCGACTCGTCGTCAGTATTCGGAGTGTGCCCGCCTCTCGAGGATCCTGCCGGAGGCGAGGAGCGTGTACGCCTTACCCGTCGTCGGGCGCGAGCTCGCTGAGACAGTCGCTGGCGTGTGGGTTTTCGTGTGTCGGGGTAACTCGCTCGTAGTCAGTTCGCTGGGTCGTCAGCGACGAGATGACCGTTCCATCGCTACCGTATTCCGATATTTCGACGACGATCTCGCCGTCGCGCTCCCGGACGGTCGAGCCATCGGCGATCTCGAAGACGACCGTTCCCGAAAACGGGGCGTCGACATCCGTTCCGAAGGCGACACCGTCCTCGAGGAGGGTATTGCCGTAGAGCCCATCATCGTAGAATCCTGTACTCGCCAGGGCGACGTCGCCGTCCTCGAACGACCCGGTTACCGTGGCTCGAGTACAGGAGTCGAACGCCACGTCCCGTTTCGAATCGGTGCTCTCATCACCGGGGTCGTCCGACTCGTCGGGTTTCGCGTCGGTCTTGCCCGAACCGTCGGAACTCCCATCAGTGTCGCTCGAGTCGGTAGTCCCTGCACGACGATCGTCGGAATCGGTCGCTGCATCAGTCGAATCTCGCGGTTTGGTGGCGTCGTCCGTCCCGTTCCCGCCGCTCGAGTCGGTGCGATTCGTGTCGAGGCAGCCTGTCAATCCGACGCCGATACCTGTCGCGCCGATGAACGTCCGGCGATCCATATCCCGTCCAGTCCGCCTTGCACCATAAAATGTCTGGGAAGTGTTACTTTCGATTACAGTCATCGGATCGGACGTGACTGTCCGGAGTGTCAACCAGTCGACTCGAGCCGTCGATCACGGGCTGGCTCAGTCCGACGACTCCTCGGCCTCGGCCGTCGCCTCGTCGACGATCACGCTCGCGATGCGGGTTCCCTCGACGGCGTCGACGGTCAGCTCGTAGCCGTCGGCTTCGATCGCGTCACCGATCTCTGGGGCGCGACCGAGGCGACTCAACACCAGCCCGCCGATCGTGTCGAACGCCTCGCTCTCGAAGGTCGTCTCGAGTTCCTCGTTGACATCGGTCAGCGAAACGCCGCCGTCGACGGCGTAGCGGCCGTCCCCGAGGTCGTCGATCGAGGGCTCGAGTTCGGCGACGTCGAACTCGTCTTGGATCTCGCCGATGACGACCTCGACGACGTCTTCGCTCGTCAGGATCCCCTCGAAGGCACCCCACTCGTCGATGACGACGGCCAGCTGGACGTTCCGCCGGCGAAACTCCGTCAGGACCTCGTCGATCCGGCGGGTTTCCGGGACGAAGATGACATCTCGAGCGAGGTCTCGCGCGGTCGGCTCGGTCTCGGTGTCGTCGACCGTTTCGATCGCGTGGAGCACGTCTTTCGCGTGGACGAAGCCGATCACCGGCTCGTCGGCGTCCTCGTCGACGATGGGGAAGCGGGTGTAGCTCCCGCTTGCGGCGACGGCGCGTAGCTCCGAGAGGGGCATGTCGGCGTCGACGGTGACGACGTCGGGCCGGGGAACCATCACCTCGCGGGCGGGCGTCTCGCCTAAGTCGAAGACCGACTCGATCATCTCGACTTCGTCCATGTCGACGGCCCCCTGCTGGCCCGACTGCGAGACGATGCGGATGATCTCCTCTTGACTGTGGCTTTCGTCGCGCTCGGAGGCCGGCGCGACGCCGATCAGTCGCGTAAAGAAGTTCGCCGTGCCGTTGAAGACGATGATCCCCGGGATGAAGATGTAGTAAAAGAACTTCATCGGCGCGGCGACCAGCAGCGCGATCCGCTCGGCGTCCGCGATGGCCAGCGTCTTCGGCGCGAGTTCCCCGAAAACGACGTGCAGGAAGGTGATGACGCTGAACCCGATCGCGATCGAAACGAGATGGAGCGTACCCGCGGGAAGGAGCGAGCCGAGCACAGGCTCGAGCAGCGAGGCGATGGCCGGTTCGCCGACCCAGCCGAGCCCCAGCGAGGCGATCGTGATCCCGAGCTGGGTCGTCGCGAGGTAGTCGTCTAAGTTCTCCTCTGCTTCCTGGACGAGCTTGGCCGACGATCGCCCCTCCTCGACGAGCGTTTCGATCTGTGTCGACCGGATGCGGACGTACGCGAACTCCGCGGCGACGAAAAAGCCGTTGAGAAAGACCAGAAAGAGGGCAAAGAGGAGCCGTCCGACCGAGAAGGCGATGTCTACCATCGGCCGGTCCCCATCGGTCGTCGATGGCCCGATGCCATTGCTGGGTTGGCAGCGAGCCGCGATTTGCGCTCGAGCCGCTGGCTTCGATCATCTGATTCGACAGCGCGAGAGACAACACTCGGCGGCGAGGCAGACACAGTCGCCCGTACGCCGGCAGACCCGATCATACGCGCACTTGGCACACCACTTACAAAACGGTAGCGCTGATAGCTGGCGACCGCACGCCGGTTATCGGTTTTCGACGATACGCACGAGAACCGCCGCGAAGCCGGCGACGGTGAGGACGAATCGTTCGCCGGTTGCCGCGATTGGGAAGATCCGCTCGACGCCGGTCGCAGGCTCATCATGGGTCGGATCGAATCCCGTCCGGTAGTGTGTGTTTTCGGTCGTCCCGCGGGCCGTCGACGCGGCGACATCGCCAGCATCGAGTTCGACGAACGTCTGAACGAGCCCGCGCTGGTCGGTCACGAGCAGTGTGCCGGAGAGGTCGTAAAAGCGGTCGTGAAGCGGCCAGAAGAGGTTGACGCCGTTGAAGAAGGCATCGAACAGGACGTGTGCGAACAGCAGCGCCGCCAGCGTGACCCACGCGACGCGCGGGGCGGCGTCACCCCACCGCCTTCGGACGAGCGACTCCTCGCGGATCACACCGTCCCACAGCAAGAGAGCAGCGGGGATGAGGACGATCCAGACGTTGTGCAACGCCGCCCGATGCGTTCCGGGGACGACGATCCCGAGTAGCGTATCGAGATCGAGGAGCGCGCTCGAGCCCATCACGAACAGAATCGCACGGGTATCGAACGCGTCGGCAAGCAACGCAGCCCCGAGTAGTCCGGCGAACGCGACGTGGACGACGGTCGATGGCACGTGCAGGCGACTCGAACCGCGAGGGCTTGACTGTTGGGGGCGGCACGTGACCGAGAGCTGGCGTCTGACAGTCAGCGATGGCGTCGCTTGCGGACGTACTGGCCGAGAAACAGGAACCCGAACAGTCCGGCCGCGATCGCGAGCGATCCCTCGTGGAGGGTCAACACGGACGCGGTGACGAACAGCGCCCCGGCGACGATGGCGTAGCCAACAGCCGGATCACCGCCGCTGGTCGGCTCAACGGGGTCGGTTCGGACGACGAGGTCACCGCGCTCGAGCTGGCCGAAGACGGTGTCGAAGCGGGCCGGAGCCCGCGCGAGAACGGGCAGTGACTCGCGCAGATCGCCGCGTACGTCCGACAGCAGCGTCTCGAGTTCGCTCTCGATAAAGCCGTGGTCGACGAGAAACGAGCGCGTGACCTCGAGAAAGTCGAAGTCGGGATCGAGGGTGCGACAGACGCCCTCGCCGACCGTGCCGACGCGCATGAGCAACATCACGTTCGGCGGAATGCGAAACGGGAACTCGTGGAGTCGTGCAAACAGTTCGGTGATGATCTGTCGCCAGGTGATCTCCGAGCGACCCTCGAGACTCTCGATGACCAACTCGAGTACTCGCCGGACCTGGACCCGATCGACCGACGGATCGAGGACCTCGAGTGCGATGAGGGTGTTCAGGAGGCCGTCGACGTCGCGACGGACGAGGGCCCGGTAGAGCGCCGTGATATCGGCTTGTTCGTTAGCCGTGAGCCGCTGGCTCATGCCGTAGTCGTAGATGACGAGCCGGCCGTCCTCAGTCACCGAG
>JGI12479J12853_1000558_pt1 | contig 22217 bp, 24 predicted proteins | sample A23P3SouthBayCA_2_FD_12853 | JGI IMG/M metagenome (IMG submission 12853) | reverse complement strand
CCATCGCAACCGAGGTCACCGAGCGATTTGATCGTGTACTGGCAGCTGTTAGAGACGAGTTCGACCCCGCGTCGGAGGCCTGATCGTCGATGGCTTCATCGAATCAACTGGACACAACGACGATACTGCTACTGATCCTCGGAGCGTTCATCCTCCTTCCGTTGCTCATGATGGGGATGGGCTTCGGCGGGATGATGGGATACGGGGGAATGATGGGCCAGTACGGTAGTACCGGCGGCTGGTGGCCCGTTATCGGAATGCTTGTTCCACTCGTCTTCCTCGTTGCGCTTCTTGGCGGGGGCTATCTCCTCTTCAGACGGGTAAGCAAAACACAAACCTCTGACAATCCCGCGATGGAAGAATTACGTCTGGCGTACGCCCGTGGCGATCTCACGGACGAAGAGTTCGAATCCCGCCGAAACAAACTCGAACAATCAGAGTGACCGTCCGCTAAGGTACACACGCAGTTACTCCTTTTTGCATCTCGTTCCCGGCTCGAAGCTGGTACTGTTCGGACTTCCCTCGTTCTCGCCAGTATAGGACCGCAGCGGGAATTATGTCCGTACCGGTCCTACCATATCGTATGATTCGAACACTCGTGGGTGTCCTTGGCGCTCTCTCAGCGCTGTTCCCGGACGAAATCGTCGAGCTCTTCGAGAAACTCGCGATTGCGAATCCAAGCGAGGGAACGGTGAGAGGGTGGGTACGTCCAGCAGTCCGGTCGGAGGGCGTTCTGATAGCTGCGATTTCCCTCTTTAACGGGCGGGCATACACGTGGCTAATGAATCTTACCGGCCTGTTCGGCGCGATCGTCCTCCTGTTTCCCGATCTGTATCGGAGATTTGCCACCGCGTTCCTGTACGAGCGTCCGGAGTCGATAGAATGGAATGAGCGATTCAATTCGGCCGTTCGGGCTATCGGCGCACTATATGTCTTTTTCGCAGCGAAGACGTACAGGGAGCGCCACAACGAGACCTGAGCCTACCCGCTATCGACAGCTGGCCAAGCGTCAGTTCATCATCGTCGCGTGGTCTTCACTACTGGGTTCCCCGCCACTCACCGAGTCCTGTTTGTGGAGCCAGTAGAGGAACAGGAAGAACACCGTCGCGAGGACGTTCAACACGAGCTTGTAGTTGAGTTCGATGGATACCTCGGCAACCTCGGCGGCAGCCCGCGAGGGGATGAGGCCAACGCTCAGGAAGAGGAAGTGAATCACGAACCCGACGATAACTGCAGCGACGAAGATCATCAGAGACAGCACCGCCGCGAACGTCGTTCCGTAGTACTCGTCGTAGGCTTTCATGATCGGGGGGACGATGAGGTCAGCGAAGATGTACGAGAGCACCGATCCGAATGGCAGCCCCCGTGTCCAGAGAACGGTGCCGAACGGGACATTCCCGACCGAACAGACGAAGGTGACGACACCAATAATCGCCCCCAGTGCAGCCGTCCAGAGGACGTACACCGGCAAGCCGAACGTGGCTCCGGAAAAGACGCTCGTCCAGACTGATTCGGGGATGAACCCGGCAATGAGGCCGGCGAAGATGAACCCGATAGCGATTTCATCCCACAACATCGCCCATTCTTTCCACTGTTTGTCCGCGAGCGACTTCCACCCCGACCATGAGGTCGCCTTCTCCGGGATAGAGGTGTTCGCCGCTTCCGGGTCGAAGGAGTCCTTGCAGGACTGTGAACAGAAGTAGTACGTCTGGCCATCGTGTTCGATGGAGTAGTCCGTCTCCTCGGGATCGACGTCGTCACGATGGCGTCGGTTGTCGTCGCCGTGTTCGCGTTTACGCCCGAATCGACCGTTCCGTTCGTCGCCGCGACGCTGCTGGTCGGGCTCACGTACGGTATCCTCGGCGTTGTTGTCGGCATCGTGTTGGGTCGATTGGGCGGGGTGTACGTGATGCTGTTTTCGCCGATGGTCGACGTCCTCCTGTTCCAGAATCCGCTCGCGACCGACGCGCCTGAGTGGACGAAACTACTGCCGAGCCACTACGCGACGAACGCGCTCTTCGACGCGGCATTCACGTCGAGCATCGACGTGTGGGATTTCGGCGGTGCCGTCGCATATACCGTCGCCCTCCTCGTAATCGGCGTGCTGGTCTTCTATCAGGCGACGGACGTCGAGTGACTTCTCCAACGACCAAAGTCGAGGGAGAAGTCATGAAGCGCGGCGCGTAATCCCGAATCAGTCAGCCTCTTCTCGGAGTTGCTCGTACTTCTCCTCAAACCGAGCCTCACACGATGGACAACAGAACTGGTACAGCTCTCCATCGATGCGGGTGGCTGTTCCTTCACTGTCAACTGTATTTCCACACTGAGCGCAGGAGAGCGCGAACTCCGTTTCCCCCAATTCTGGTGCCCAGTTAGCGCCTGCGAGAAGCGTTACCTCAAAGTCGTCGACTGCTCCGGTGTCGATGGTATCCGCAAGCCAGCTTGCGATGTCTGTATCTGGAACTCTGGCGTACAGGACTAGGTCCGCTTCGGCGGTGGTAAATACGTGTTCGATGGCGCCTTCGTCGATGAGATCGTCTTTGATCGATGCAGCGCTATGGCTGGCTGATTCGACATCGAGCGTAATCAGGACCGGAATTCCGCCGCGGAGCTGTGAGCGATCGACGTCAAGCGTGAACCGATTAATAATTCCCATCTCTTGTAGCCGTTCGACTCGGTCCGACACAGCTGGCGCTGAGAGGTCTACAACATCTGCGATCTCACTGTACGGTCGACGAGCGTCCAACATCAGTAGCTGAATAATCTCGAGGTCAGTTTCGTCCAAGTCGCGCATAGTAGCACGCCGTTGGCGAGTAACTAAAGAATCACGACCATCTCTGTTTTGATTCTAAAGTCAAACCGAACCTCATACCAGCCTATCGAAGGAGAAATCCGCTAAAGGGAGGAGGACATACATTCATACGTATGACGACGACCATCAGCGTTGAGGGGATGACCTGTGGCCACTGTGAACAGACAGTAGAAGAAACGCTTCAAGAGATACCTGGTGTGACCGACGCGACCGCAGACCGGGAAGCTGAACAGGCGAAGGTGGATGGTGACGCCGACGCCTCGGTCCTCGTTGAGGCTGTCGAAGACGCCGGTTACACTGCCCACGCCTAAGTAGTGTATCTCTGGGGATAGCACATCACGCTCCTGGGTGAACGGTCCACCGTTCTCTTCGGAGTTTGCCCACCTTGACCCTGTTGTACGGTTTCAGGGACCGAACTTTCAGGAAGCCGGCGGAACCACCTCAATAGAGAACATGACCTATGGACGACCACAAAGATACAGCTGAGAATTCCCAGGGCGGAGAGGACCAGCAGGACACCACCAGTCACCAGCACGAACACGGCGACCACGATGAAGCGGTCGCGGAATCTGACGAGGAAGGGGTAGAACAGGAGCTACTGGAGGACGAGGCTCACCACACTGCGGCAGGTGAGATGGCGTCCCACGAGCAGCACGAGCACGCCGGCCACGAGGGCGACGGCCACGGCCACGATTCCCACGAGGGACACGGCGAGGGCCATGGCGGGATGCACGAAGGCCACGAGCAGATGTTCCGGCGGCGCTTCTTCGTCTCGACGCTCCTGTCGATTCCCGTCCTCCTGTACAGCGAAATGCTACAGGAGTGGCTCGGGTTCTCCGTCCCGGCATTCCCGGGGAGCGAATGGATCAACCCCGTCTTCGCGGTCATCGTCTTCGCGTATGGTGGGGTCCCGTTCCTCAAGATGGCAGTGCCGGAGCTGAAAGATCGGTCGCCGGGGATGATGACGTTGATCTCGATGGCCATCTCGGTCGCGTTCGTCTACAGTCTCGCGAGCGTGGTCTTCCCCACGCAGTCGGCGTTCTTCTGGGAGCTCGTGACGTTGATCGACATCATGCTGCTGGGGCACTGGATCGAGATGCGGTCGGTGCGCCGTGCCTCGAGCGCGGTCGACGAGCTGGCGAAGCTGATGCCCGACACCGCAGAGCGAATTACTGATGATGGAGACACCGAGGAAGTCCCCGTCAGTGAGCTCTCGGAAGGCGACCTCGTGCTCGTCCGGCCGGGCGCGAGTGTCCCTGCTGACGGCACCGTCGAGGAGGGCGATTCGGACGTCAACGAGTCGATGATCACGGGCGAGTCCAAGCCCGTCTCGAAGGAGCCCGGTGACGAGGTCATCGGCGGCACCATCAACGGCGATGGTAGTCTCCGCGTCCGTGTTGGCGCGACGGGTGAGGAGACGACACTCGCGGGCATCATGCGTCTCGTCGAGGAAGCCCAGCAGAGCAAGTCCAAGACGCAGGTACTGGCCGACCGGGCGGCCGGCTGGCTGTTCTACGTCGCGCTCGGGGCGGCAGTCGTGACGGGGATTGCGTGGACCGTCGCGGTCTCGTTCGACGTGACCGTCATCGAACGCGTCGTCACGGTACTCGTCATCGCCTGCCCACACGCTCTCGGGCTCGCCATCCCGCTGGTCGTCGCCATCAACACGTCGCTCGCCGCTCAGAACGGGATGCTCGTTCGCGACCGCATCGCGATGGAGGATGCGCGGAACCTTGACGCGATCATCTTCGACAAGACGGGGACGCTCACCGAAGGCGAGCACGGCGTCGTGGATATGGCGACCGTCGAGGGCGTCGACGAGGACGACGTCCTCGCACTGGCGGCCGCTGTCGAGAGCGACTCCGAACACATGATCGCGCGAGCCATCCGCGAAGCAGCTGACGAGCGCGATCTCAGCGCCCCTGATGCGACCGACTTCGAGGCGATCAAAGGACGAGGGGTTCGTGCAAACGTCGACGGAAGCGAGGTGTACGTCGGCGGTCCGAATCTGCTCTCACAGCTCGATAGCGAGGTTCCGGGCCACCTCCAGCGGTTCGCTGACGATGCGGGAGAGAACGCACAGACGGTGGTGTATCTCGTCCGTGATGGGGAATTGATCGCCGCGTTCGCGATGGCCGACGTGATCCGCGAGGAGAGTTTCCGCGTCGTCGACGCCCTCCACGATCTGGGGATCGAAGTGGCGATGTTGACTGGCGACTCCCAGGACGTCGCCAACGCCGTCGCAGACGAACTGGGGATCGATACGGTGTTCGCGGAAGTCCTTCCCGAAGACAAGGACAAGAAAGTCCAGGAGCTCCAGGACCAGGGCAAGCTTGTGGGGATGGTCGGCGACGGCGTCAACGACGCGCCGGCGCTGACGCGGGCCGACGTCGGCATCGCAATCGGGAGCGGTACCGACGTTGCGGTCCAGTCGGCGGACGTCATCCTCGTGCAGAACAACCCGATGGACGTCGTTCGGCTGGTAAAGCTGAGCAAGGCGAGTTACCGGAAGATGCAGGAGAACATCGTCTGGGCGGCCGGCTACAACATCTTCGCGATTCCGCTTGCAGCAGGCGTGTTGGCACCGATTGGGATTCTGCTGTCTCCCGCCGTGGGCGCCCTCCTGATGTCGCTGAGTACGGTGATCGTCGCGGTCAACGCACAGCTGCTTCGGCGCGTGGACTTGTCCATTCCCGAGCTTCCGAGCGGGACACCATCGACGGAGGCACAGTAATCGTATAGACCTGAAATTTCCAGCAGCGAGGGAGACACCATAGAGTCTGTCCTCTGATCCGGACTGGTGTCTCCGCCTATGGAGACGCTCTGACTCCAGTCAGTTGGATTGGTTCTCTTCGACTGCTTCACGGACGATCTCGTCCATCTCATCTCGGACAATTTGGCGAATATCCTCTTCCGAAAACCCACTATCATGTCGTTCAACGGCGAGCTGACCACTCAACGTGCGCAGGGCTAATTCAAGCGCTTCGATTTGATCACTGAATTCGGATAACGTCCCGTGGACTGCATCTGAACCGAATTGGGCACTATCGCTAACCTCGATGTCAGCACCACGCTCGTCTAGTATTCGTTTCGCAGGCCTGTCACCGACGATCTCTTCCTCAGGAAACTCCGGCGTCACAGATACCGGATGCATCATTCCCGTCAACTGGATCTTGGAAACCGAGTCTAGATTATCTCTCAGGTGCTGCGCCATCTTCTCTTGTTGCTCCTGTTCACCGTGAATAAGGTACACTTGGGACGGTGAGACTTGGCGAGCGAATTGAAGCAACGTATTTCGCGCTGCGTGAGCTGAAAGGCCGTGATATCGACTTATCCAGCTTACGGGCACCTTCACGCGGGTTCCCTCGCCCTCATCTGGTATCCCTCCGTTAAGTCCGTTCGAGGGAAGAGTGACACCAACTCTCTCGAGATCTTCCTCAATAGCGTCCTCCAATTGACGACCAGGTGTCCCCTCGGCTTGATACCCACAGAGAATTACGCGTGCATCATCGTACCGCTGGCAGAATTCAAGTAAGTAGGTCGGTGAGAACCCACCCGAGAGCATTCCAGATGGAGCAATGATGATCGGTGTCTCATCAGCTTCGAGCAATTCCTCGCGAGACATCGGCATTCGTCTAGCGGCCGACGCCTGATCGAAGAGGAATGGTTGTTGGTCACCTGAATTTACTATGTAGTTCCGGATCGATTCGGCTGCGAACTCGCTTCTACAGTGCTCGTTATAGGTGTCAGTGGCGCTTTGCGCCATTCCATCATAGACTACGTTGAGCTGCTTTCGGTCCTCTTCAGGAAGCGTGTGAACCCGGTTTTTGAACATATAGAGCAGCTCTTGGGATCGCCCAACCCCGAAACAGGGGATGAGTACTGGCTTCCCATCGGTAGCTGCGTCGATGGCTTCGTTGTAGATGTCCGTTCGGGTGTCTGTGGCACTAGTATGCGAATGGGTGTCCCCATACGTCGATTCAAGGAAGAGGGCGTCTGCCTGTGGAGGTTCATCAATTTCGGGGAGATGATTCGACCGGCCGCCAATGTCTCCTGAGAAGACAACCCGTGAACCGTCTACTGTTAGCGCTAACCAAGCACTGCCCAGTAGGTGGGCTGCATTTCCGAATTCGAAGTGGAGCGTTTCCGTATCTTCGATATGTGCGACGTGATCACTCAGGTCTGCCGCCTGGTATCCACAGGGACGGAATCGGTCGATAACTTTCCTCAGGTCTGTTTCCGAGTACTGTTGTTCTCTCCCTGGTTTTTGCGTCGCTCGTCGGTGAAGCTTCAGTGAATCTCGGAGTAATGTGTCTGCAAGCGCAGCTGTTGGCCTCGTTGTAATCACTGGTGCCTGATCAGAGAGGAAGTCGTGACTCTCCAACAGGGGGAGCGAGCCGACGTGGTCGATATGAGCATGGGTGAGAAAAACCGCGTCTATCTGTCCCTCATCGAGTCCCCTTAGATCAGGGAATAATCCCCCGTCACCTTGATTCAGTCCGACGTCGACGAGATACGTTCCATTACGCGTCTCAACCTGATAGCAACTCCGGCCGATCTCCTTTGCTCCCCCACGAGGGATAACCACGAACGGGGATTCGCTGTCAACCGAAATATCGAGATCAATCTCCCCACCGACTCGTGGGATGTATTCATTTTGCGACCCCTCGTCGTCAGACTCTCGGACCGTTTCACTCATCGCGACAGTACCTCGTTTGCGTAGAATCGCTCACTCGTCTCAGTGCGTCCCTGTAGCTGAATGAACTCGAGGAGATCAGTCTCTGCGAGCTGTGGGAAAAATCGCTCAATTTCAGAGAGTACCGGATCAAGCGGCCGGTGACTTTCAGTTGCCGCAGCAACCTGGTCCAGCATCCAGACGGCAGGAGTTGCATCAAGATTCTCTACCCGCTCAGCTTCATCCTCTGTGAAGTACTTGTGTCGCCCCGCTGGTTGCTGCGTCTCTCGACTTGACCGAGCTGGTTTAGCCGTTGCTTCAGTGATCTGGATGAGCTGTGGGGGAGACCGCGTTTCACCCGGCATTGCAGTATCGAGGGAATCCCGAACTTCGGTCGCAGAGAGGCTTCCCTCACGCCGGAAATACCCGAGGGTGATGTCCCCCTGGTCACCGTACAATTCTGGCGTGGCGACGGTATCTCCTGTTTGTGGGTCGCTGGTTGTGTACCGGGGTGCTATCTCGGCCACACAAAGGTCGGTGAATTGTAACCGATCTGGATCGACATGTGGTGAGTCCTCGATTTCATCTAACAGCTCAGAGAGCGAATCAACGAATTCTCGTGGTCGCCAGGCCGCTGCATTTCGTGGCGGCCGCTCTGCAGGATTATCGAAATAGACTGTAGATTGCGGGATGTATGCTCCCTGTGGAATTCGCACGTCTACAGGGTAATCTGGTGTCCTTAGCGACTCGTGTGTCCGGTCACCACTCGTCGATTTCTGGAGAGCAAACCGAATCATGACCGGGAAGACGGTATTTGGTAAGCGTTCTATCACCGTTCGTGGATCTGACTCATCCAAAATAACTGCCCCCCGGCTGCTTGTCTCGACTGAATCTGTATCGGATCTACTGTTGCTCATAAACCAGCCAAGGGTCTAACGAGAACTAAATGTCACCATGGCGGAGTGAAAGTAAAAAATCGATGCGGATGGCTACTGGAGATTCACAAACTCTCAGATCCCACCCATGTGGAATTCTATAGAATTATCTATAGGTTTTTCTATAGTCTACCCTATCGCTCATATCAGGCATTAGCAGGACTGTTTGGCAAGAGATCTTGGAAGATCAGTGGTCTGGGACCGGTAGCATCCACGTGTCATCTTCATAACCCGCGTGGGTGCGCTGTGTATCAAATTCATTCGCCTCTCTCAAAATATCGATTTGTTCCTCCAATTCGGCAACCCGATCAGAGCGTTCATCAGGTGAGAGGACGAGCCCATCTAATAGTTTCTTGAAGTCCTGCTCACCAACCATATCCCAATACTCAAAATAGACATCAAAGTATGCATCAAGTAGTGTTTTTACTGCTACGACATCGATCGGTTGAATTTCTACATCTGGCCCTTCGTGTACCATCGTGTTGCGGAGATCATCGAGGCTATCCATTGCGTCTAACAGCCGCGATTGTTCCAACCACAGATTCCCCCTTCGGTTTTCAGGATTACCCAGATCTGGACCGCTGACCGACCAGAGAATCTGTTGGGCCCGGTCAACTAACTCTTCGTTGCTTGACTGATCACTTAGCGCTAACACTTCGAGGCCCCGCCAGAATGCAAAAAACGCGTCATTTGCGTTGGCTGTGCCCGAACCTTTTTGATATGAAATGGCAGCTGCGTACAGCCTTTCTTGAGCTTCAGTAAGTGAGTCGAGCGGCGGAAGCTGCGGAAGAGATTTAAATTCAGATAGAATCTGGCTGTGGCCTGCGTGTTTGGATATTGACTCGCGATTGATCGTGAGCTGGGCGGGTTCGTTACGAGTCTCTGCTGCTGTCGCTGAGTATACTAGTACTCCTGCTGGCAGCTGTAGTCCCGGTGCTGGTTTCTGTGCCGGCTCACCAGCTGTTGTCCACTTTGGACGTTTCCATCGTAGCAGTAAGTGATTCAGAATGCCGTAGAAATATCGGAAAATGGTTATTCCACGTCGATATGCGAAGGTACTATCTCTAGCTTTGATCTGGAGCTGCCAGTACTCCCCGTCGTACTCACGAAACTGGTCCGCTGTCTCTGTAGAGTTTTTTGAGCTGTAATGGGCCGTATATGATTCCAAACCGGATTCTAGTTCGGTGTGGTCAGCAGGTTTCAGTTCGTGACCTAATACAGTCACCGTGTCATTCAGTTCATTATTGCCTAGGTGGAACGGAAAGATAATCGCATATGTGTGTTCGTCACGGTTGACAACAGAACGGAAAAACTCCGCTTTCTTATCCTCATACGCCTCCTTTTTCGACTGTTCAGATGTCTCCGCTTGCTCTACTGCATCACATAATAGCGGTACGAACTCCCGACGAAGTGTCTCAAGGGAATGTCGTTTTTCTTGAGGATCTACCCCAAGTCCATCTGTGATGAGTCGCTCAACGTCATGGTGAAATGACGAGTCATCTTCAACCTGGACATGCTCATCATCTGGGACAGGGACATAATGCAGTTTCTCTAATACTGGATCCAACCATCCCTCATCGGTCATAATGATATTAAAAATACGAGGCGTAATAGATTCAGTGGAGCTGTTGGTGGTTATGGTGGGAAAGCGATGTCGGCGGAAACTTGTGAAGAACGAAAACCGGGATAGGAGGCCGTAATTCCTACCCGAAATTAATCCGTGAGATATTATTCCCGTAGCTGAGCGATATACTGTACAACCTCTATATTGACACTCGTAGCGACCAATCCAGACGTACAATCCGGAGGCGAATCGTTCGCAGAACAGACCGCACTAACGGAGCTCCTCGGACACCATCTGAAGGTGAAGGCCTTGCTATCATCCTGAGCGACGGCCGTGACAGCAACGTCAGTCAGATCGCCGAGCAGGCTGGTATGAGCCGCAGCACTGTGTACGACCACCTTGGGGATCTCCGAGCGATAGAGCCGTAGAACAGACGCCGAAGATCAGTGGGCCCACCAGATCAACAAAGACGGCAATGTCACTGAACAGCTACACAAGCTTGAGTGGACGCTAATCGATTCCGTCGACAGTGAGTGAGTAATCGGACGATTAGTTCATCGGAGTGTTTCACTCTCACTGTGAGGGCTTTTCGACCCCGACGACTACCCCGTAGCACTGGGTGATTCAGCTCGATAGCGATTCGTTCTCTCGGCGCGCTTTTGCTGTCTTCGTCAGTACCCACTTGTTAGCGGTATTGCGCCAACCCATCGGCTCGTACTCACGCCGGCGACTTACTTCGTCGCTTTCGATAATCGCTGAGACTACATCATCAAACCGCTCAATCCTCTCGATGTGGTCCGTGGGATTCGTAAGCGCATCCTCGATCGGCACGTCGACGTCTAGCGCAGCCGCGGCAATTTCGCGGAGCGTTGTCGGCACATCGTCTGTGTCCTCCTCATCGTTGGCCTCGGCCTCGTCGATGTCCTCCGCTTGAGCCTCCTCTGTATTTGTTTCAGGCTCACCGCCATCAGCGACCGACGGAGTCTCGTCATCACTGGCGTCTTCGGACTCCAGTATCTGGCTTTCCTGTTCTTGGAGATCCTCGAGGAAGCGGGAAAGCTCTTCTTCGAGAAGTGGAATCATATCCCGATTGCTCGGGTCGAAGAAGCCCTTATTCTTCCGTTCGTGTAGAATCAGCTGTCCACTACCACGCGAAACCTCAGCGACAACGTCAATCTCTTCAAGATGGTCAAGGACTGTGTCGACCCCATATTCGAGCCGGTCGCCCAGGGTGTCCTTCAGAGTACTCGTAGGAACCACGCGATCGTTGGTCTCGAAATACTCGTTCGCGTAGAGCCAGTTCGCGAACGCGATCATGCTCTCGCTGCTGGGAAGGTCTCCTTTCTCGTTGCGGATATACTGTTCGAGTCGGTCAGTGTCGTCGGAATCGCTGGTACTCATTGTGTAGTGTGGTGGGTTCTCGATCACTACGGGTGGCAGTTCCTCGGCGTGAGTCCGGGTACTGTTCGAGAAGCAGGCGTCCACGGCGCTGTGAGCGGGATCTTACCGGACAACGTCGCATTTCCAACGGCCTACTCTAATGTAGGTGCTGTCTGAACTTAATGGTTTTCCACCCTGTTCTTCGTGTTACTATTGTCTTATACACGAAGGGCATATTCTGAACTCCCGAAATAGGTGCGAGTAAGAGGTCTCCGTCGGAGATTTCTGACTGAAGCTCTCTCAGAATCGAATAGTTGTATCAGAATATTGTGACAGTCGTGTTTGTATAATCGATTCACTTCGTTTCTGGGCAGTTTTCCTAGTTCCGATTCCCCCCTGATTCCGGCGATACTGTACAAATAAGGCGCTAAACTCGGATTTCACAATCGGATTCCTCTCCGCTAGTAGATAGAGCGATTCCGATTATGATCGAGTGTGAACCCCCCACCCCAGAGAATACAAGTTTTATGCGGTCCTGTCACTCACTAATGTCGCCCTCCAGGTATCGGCGTTCTACAGGACTGTGGCACAGCTCGGACGAGACGAAGTGTGCTGGCCATCCAGCGGGAGGTCGTACCGATGCTCCGTGAACGGATCCCCCACTGGGAGACCGTTCCTGAGGCACTTCGCAAACGCGAGCAGTGGGTCTGTTGGCGGGCGGCTGATTCCAGTGACACAGTAGACGGAATTTGGGTCACACCGATCGATCCGGCGACCGGCGAGCGCGCAACCTTCGATGATGAGACTACGTGGAGCGGTTTCGAGGATGCATACGCCACGGCGACAGCGTCCGACTTGGACGTCGACGGACTCGCCTTCTATCCCACACGCGATGATCCATTCACTGCTGTCGAACTCACCGCTTGTCGTGACCCTGAGACTGGTGACCTCGATGACTGGGCCCAGACGGTGATCGAGACGCTTGATTCCTACACTGAAGTTACGTCCGACGGCCAGAGTATTCGGATTCTCGTTGCGGGACGGCCACCGAGCTGGACCTTCGGGGCGATCGATATCTGTGATGCGGAGTTCTATATCCCAATCACGGGCGAGTGGCTGTCGTCGACGCCAGCAACGATCACCGAGCGAACGACGGAACTCCGGGGTGTCTACAAGGCGTGGAAAGGAGCTGCTGACCCATCCGAAGCCGCGGCCACGCTGTCTGCCGTTGATATCCAGGAATTCGGTGGACTGCCATCAGAGCCCGGTGTCGACGTTGATTTGAGTGACACTACAGTCATCGAACGGGCACAGTACGGGCCCGCTGGCAACGTGTTCCGGCGCCTGTGGAGCGGCAGTAGTGCAGGGTATGCGAGCCAAAGAGAGGCTGACGTCGCGTTCTGTAGCCAGCTTGCGTATTGGACTGGGGGCGATAGCGAGCAAATAGAACGGCTGGTTCGACAGTCGGATCGAAATCGAGCCGAGTGGGTGAGTCTTGTTTCGGAGGATACGTTGTACGACGAATGGATTATTGAACGAGCGCTTGCTCTGAGCGACGATTACTACGACCCTCGAGACGCATTATAAAGTGCTGTTTCGCCGATTACTCTTCTTCCTGTGTCTCTTTCTGTTGCTCAACACACCACCGGTAGAGTTCCTCTTTGAGATCCGTGGGCGTGTCGTCGAATATCATTCCTAACCTCCATCCCAGATTATGCCACGAGAGGCCCTCTAGTGCTCTTGGGCCAAATTCTTCGCCGTTTTCTGCCTTTGTCCAACCAGCCTTGAAAGATCCAAGTCGATCATTCCCAGGTTCAGGAAAGACTCGTTGGTCCTTATCCCAATCGTGTTTTAATCCGTCAAGCCGGTCACCGCTGTTAGTCCCTTCTAACTCTCTAACACCTGCAACGAACAAGCCTGCCCACGTCCTACCTTGTTCATTTTTTATCTCTCTCATTTTTTCGTGCTGGTCGTCATCAAGCTCGAACCGTATCTCTCGCGCCATACCCACACATCTATTTCGAAACTACTTATGGGTTTTGACCCACTTTTGATTTAGTATAATTTCGTCAAAAGCCCCTGTAGAGGCTGATAATCGGTCTTAATTTCCTATCTACTACTGTTGAATATCCTATTCGCACGGGTCTCAAAATCACATATCAGAGAACCGCTCCTACGATCAATCCCACAGAGAGATCTATGTACTCGAGCTGAACGTGTTCTAGTATTATGACTATTCCTGGTGTAGACTCTGTAAATCCCCTATTCCTCAGTAGTCGGGTGTTTACGCAGGTGTTTCAGATTGATTCTGTAGATTGAGTCCATTCAGACGGCTATGAATCGATGGTCTTCACCTGCGTAAATCCCCGCGATTATTGAGGGAGTGAGGGTAGGGGGAGACTGAGAGAGGTGTCTAGGTGAGGTATGTTCGATAGGTGAGATATATCAGGAGTGGGTGGTGGATGTCGGCGTTGCGAGATGGGCGCGTGCGGTGTCGTCGTAGTGGCGGCCGTACCAGCCGGTGATCGTGTCGATCCGGTCGATGCCGGGGCAGTGGTAGTCGGCGTCGGTGTGGCTCTGGTCGAGGTAGCGATTGCCGACCTGGATGCTGTAGTTCTCCGGCGTGTCGAACGGTGCGTTCGCGATCTGGCAGTCGACGTCGGCAGCCTCATGGAGGCGATTTAGCGTCTCGAAGGCTGTCCGTCGATTCTCGAAGATCCAGAGGTGCTGGCGCTCCGGCTGTTCGGCGAAGGTCGCGAACTTCGTGCGAGGCATAGCCCGGTCGTGGTGGTCAGTCAGCACCTCGGCTTCCCAGGTAGCCCCGTCGAGTGCTGTACTCCGGACGTCCGGCTGAGCCTGCCCCTGTTCACCGGGATACAGCTCGACGGAGCGGCCCTGCTGGCGCCAGATTGCGGAGACGACGGCGACGCCGGTGCGGTGGAGAAGCGATTCGTCCCAATCACCGACGAGCCCAGTGTCGGGCTTGAGCTGGTGCTGTGGGAGCTCGTCGTCATCAAACAGGCCGGCGAAGAGCGTGTCCATCGCGGTTCGAGCGCTCCGAGTCGGTGTCCATCGAACCTTGCGCCGGAGGATGTACTGCTCCGTGAGCCACGGCTGTGACTCCTCACTCTGGCCGCTGTGCCGGTCGTCGACGAGCGGCGGCGCCGTCGTGGGAGCCTGGAGGTCAGTGAACGCAGCTTCGTATTGTTGCTCCCACTCCACGTCGGAACAGCCGAGGAGCGTCTGGAGGTCCGGCGGACGATGCCATCCGATGTGATAACGCTGGTTGTCTCGCTCCAGCACGGCGCCGTTGTACCACTGCGCGATCGCCCAGAGAATAGCGAGCGCCGGCGGGGACCAGTCCTCGAGGACGTCGTCAGCTCGCCTTCGAGCTTCTGGCGGTGCGTGATCCATTCGTTGTGCCCTCGGTTACACTCATCTAATTGTGCTGTCGTCTTGAAACTCATCTTGCGGCATTCACCCAGAGAAACTGAGCCGCTCTCCCGGTCGATAGCTTCTAAGAAAGTCCGCCCGTTTGACGCTCTTATGCGTATTTAGAACGGCCTACCAACCGCCGAACAGTTGATCATCATCGTCGATTTGGACCAAGCGCTCATCTGGACCAATCCCAGACTCAAGATCATCTAGTTGGCGTTGATCGCGTTTGGAGGTCGTCGTACCGCTATCTATCTCGACTATGGGGTCACGGCCAAACGGGCTATCAGCTGTTACATCGGGTACTCGTCCGTTTCGTTGCTCGGGATCAGGGTAGTCCGATGTGTGATCCGCCCGCACATCTGAATAACCGAGTGTGTTGAACAGATCTGCTTGGGCCTCCACACGGTCGTCGTGGCCGTCGTCGCCGAAGAGATCGAACATGTGCTTCGATAGCACGCGCCGCCCCTAAGGATTATCGGTGGACTGACCGTATCAGGCAGTTCCTGGTGCTATTCACCGCACATCACGCCCGGACAAAGCTCCGGAAACAGTGGAGGGGGCAGATTATTAACCAACAGGCTCTGGTTTTGATTCGGATTGTTGGTTAATACTCCGAACGTGTCTACTGTCGAGTACGGGCTGTGAACAGGCCGAACTCTCAGGATATTGAGAGGATGGCTGTCGTACTGTCGAGCTTATACTGAAACCTCGTCGGGCAATTTTGAGTGGGTTCAACGTCCCGAATTCGCGAGAATCGGGGATTTCTTTCGCCATCTCCAGGGGCGCGCGGCCATCCAGCGAGGCGTTCTTGACACAGAGTCGTTCGTGGCTCTCATCGGTACTCCCCGAATTTGCCCCGTTTACCCCGTAGTCGAGCAATTTTAGCGAAATAGTGGTGAGGCGGCAGCTCGTCGAGGTATTTTCTATCGGCTCAAATCGGCCCGACGGGGTTCTTCTGCGATTTGAGTGCGTTATTCCGCCTTGCATATCGCGGGTTTCGTCCAAAGAAAGGGGCGATATGCAATGTGCGAAGGCCGCCGGCTCTCTCCGGCCGAGGGGCCATCTGTGGAGTCCTGACTTCCAAGATTTATCAGTTTGAGAGAACAGTCTTGTGTACTGAGTCACCGAGGTAATTGTCGTCCCAACGACTTGCTCGGGTATCGGGATCGGGTCCTCGACAACACCATTTGTGAGTCTGTCTCGTGGGGCCCCGATGTTGATGACGGTGGCGCGCATCCCGTGGGATATGGACTGTCCTGCGTGCGGTGGCCCGGTCACGCTCGAGGTCGGGCCGGATCGACCACCGTCGACGTCACTGTCCGACGCGGTTCTCGATGCTGCTGAAGACGAGCGTCTCGACGTCGTCAGGACGTGCTGGGACTGTGGGTGGCAAGAGGAGCGCCAGCTCCGCGTTGAGGCAATCGATACGACCGCCGGTGATGCAGACGCAATCGAGCGTGCCCGTCTTCTAGAGGCGGTCACCGAGGAACTCGAAGCCATCGAGGCTCTCGGAACGCTGGAGGACACGCTCGCGGAGGTTCGTCGACAGCGACGGCTGGAGCCAGCGGTGGAAGACACGAACGAGAACGCGACGGAGTAAGTATGATGACCGACGCTGAGCCCCTCTATGACGTTCGTGAGCGCACCGGGAACCCCGAGCATCCATCGGTTGATGACGTCGTCGACCTCGTCCTCGAGCGAGCAGAGCACCCACGAGCGGACCACCAAGACGCCCACCTAGACGAAGTGATGGCGACTGTTGTCGACAGATATGGCTCGGAGGCTGTCCGGACTATTCTCCATCGGATTCTCGTTGAGGAGTATCCGTTTCGAACTGCGACGGCGGACCTCGACGTCGACAACGTCGACGGCGTCCGAATCGGGACGGCGGCCGGCCAATTCCTTGCAGAGCTGAACGTGAGAGAGGACGATTGAGATTGATTCCTGCCGCAGCGTCCGGGGTATCCTTCTGATAGTGGCGTTGGTTGTTAGCGAAGCCTGTAGTAATTCCTATAGCCCCGAATACGGCCATCTACCGCGATATCCCCTGTCTTCGTTCTACAGCAGGTATGGGGCATAGGGCCCGAAGGCGATGAGCAGCCCACTCAGTACGTGGGGCCACTCGTTCGACAGTTTCCAATTCTCGATCAGCAGATGCAGGTACCACATACCGACTACGAGCAGGAGGCCGGTCGTCTGGACAACGACGAACGGGAAGGGCTCCACCAGCTGGGGAATGACGACGTCAATCAAGAGGCCAGCGCCGACACCGACGCCGAGAATAATCAGGAGCGCCCGTTCCTTGCTCTGGAGTGTCTGCCGGCTTCGAAACGAGATGTCGCTCGTACTGTAGGCGAAGTGCGTAATCATCCCGGCGGCAACCCCCTTCAGTGCCATCACCAGCAACTGTCGGAGCTGCGTGAATCCGTCAAGCGACGCCAGAAGTTGGTCCAGGGCCCGGACATCGACGAGCGCAACGAGGACGACGATGGAGCCAATCCCGAGCGGCCAGACGTGTTCGGGATCGATGTACTCACTGTCCGCAGCCCACGACATAATCGCATCATACAGGCCAGACATTCGGGTGCCGATAGCCAGCCCGCAATTGTAAAGCATCATCGTCGAAAGCCCTCGGCCGCTCGACGTCCCGCGACCGCCGCTGCGCGCCTCGTCGGACCGGTGCTTTCGGGATCGGGGGATGACCGAGTCGGCCTCGCCCTGGCCTGGTTCCTCATCGACGATCTCGGCTGTCCGGTGTGTCTCGAACGGCTCGCGCCGCTCGCCGCTGCCGCCCTCCGCGTCGCTCGCGACCGACCATTCCGGGCGGTCTGCCTGCAGTAGCGGGCGGACTGCCGGGCTAAAGTGAATGTGCCCTCGACGCCAGCGGGAAAGCGCGGGGGGCTGCGCGGCGTCGCTGCTCACCCCCCACGCTTTCTCCGCTGGCCGCTCGCTCCGGGCGGGTCGGCGCGCGGCGCTGGTTGTGCCCCTCCGTGCGGGCGCGCTCTCGCTCGCGCCCAGGAGGGCGCTCGCGAAGGCGCGAGCGAGAGCGCGCAGACGGCTCTGTCGGTCGTGACGTCGAGGAACCCCCGTGCTGGAACACGGGGAGTCGGGCGCTGTGGTGAGCGCCTTCGGGATACTGCAATGACGAGTAACAACGCGAGCGAAAAGACGGTTTCGGACGTACAGAGTACGACCACCGAGGAACGCAGTCACGAGCCGACGGTCGAACACGAGCCATCGGGGCGATCCACCTGTCCGGAGTGTGAGGGCCAGGTGATCACTGAAGATGAGCAGTCATTCTGCACGGACTGTGGGCTGATCGTCGCCGACGAGTGGGTGGACCTGAGCCCGACGCTGAACGACCTGGGCCTAGTCGGGGACGCCGACCAGAGCATCGAGACGGTGGACCCGCTGCGGACGGACAAGGGCCTGCACACGAAGATTGGGCGGAACACCGACGGTCGGGGTAATCCCCTGAGCAACGAGCAGTGGGAGAAGGTCCAGCGCCTCCGGAAGTGGCACAAGCGGATGCAGTTCGGCGAGAAGCGCAAGCGGACGAAGCGGCTCAACGAGGGGCTGCGGGATGTCGAGATGATCGGCGGCAACCTGAGCTTGCCGGACCACGTCGTCAAGATGGCGGCACAGTTCCTCCGGAGCGCCTCGGAAGCGCGGCTACCGGGTGGGCGGATGGCCTGGGAGGCACTCGCCGGCGGCGCCGTCCTCCTGGCTGCGCGAGCCTCATCGGTCGACCGAGACGAGATCGACGTCGCGGTCGCGACCCACACCAAAGCGCCCCACGAGCGAGTGTGCGCTGCGGCGCGGAAGATACGGTGCGAATGCGGGTTCGACGCGCCGCTCATCAGACCCAACGCCGTGATGGAGGTCGTCGACGCGCTCGATGACGACGCTATCCCCGGGGCGCGAGCCGTGCGGACGTGGCGGCTGGCTCAACACCTGATGAAACTCGGCGACCAGGTGCCGGTCGGGCCGGGAACGCCACGGTGCACCGTCGCGGCGTCGGCGCTGTACGCGGCGGATCGCTTGCTCTCGCGCAAGCATCTCACCCAGGAGCAGGTCGCCGTGGCGGCGAGCACGATTGTGCCGACGTCCCGAAACCGGATCGCGCGGTACAGTCGGGAGCTCGTCGACGCCTACGAAGCCGAACACGGCACCGACGACCCGGGTGTCGGCCTCGAGGAGGAACGGGACACCCTGCGCTGAGCGGGGCGCTCCCCCGTTTTTAGTGGCGACCACCGCCCGTGGACGCCCCGCCGCCCCACCCACCGCTCCGTGCTCGCTCCCTGCGGTCGCTGCGCGCGCAGCCACAACCTCGCTGACAGCCGTGTCATACACCTCTCGGGACTTCTGTTGATCCTTTAGAAGAGGGTTCGTTCGGGGGACGAAGCCGAAAGATGCAGTGTATCCACTAGCCGGGTTGCCGGCAGAGAGAGGGGAGTGTGGGGGAAACGGGCCTTCGCCCGATTAACGACCTTCTCGCCCCACGTGGCCGCTTTTGATTTGATGCTGTACTTCTCGTTCAGCCTCGCCGCAATCTTGTGCATCATCTGTTTCGTAATGTAGATGAACACCTCCTCGACGCCGCCCGTGACCGCCACCTTGCCCAGTTTCAATAGCGCCTTCCCTACCGACTGGGAGTCAAACCCATTCCCCTCCGGGGATTTGAACCCCGACTATCTCCCCTGGAAGGCGAACACGGGTATGTCTACGTTAGACGTCCACAATAATCGAAGTTATGGTCAGTCTGAGAGGGACATACCGACTATTTCACCGTCGGCTCTCTCTACTCGAGCTGATTCCAACAGGGACGCTCTCGACGGTGCCTATGATCTCTGTAGGTTTGTCGTCCCCACGAGGAGCGGAGTGAGAAACGAATGAAGGCTGTTCCATCATATACCGTCGATAGAGAGACGGCAGCGACGCTCCGCGAATGGCTGTTCGAGAGCGCGGTCGAGAAACACGGCGAGTCCGAGATCTCCGAGCCACTCGCCGAACTGGCGGCTGCCATCGACGGCGTGCTCTACGAGGAAGCGGAGGCCGTCGAACTCGGTGCGTGGGCACAGACGGTTTCTCCCAGTCACCGAGATGCATCACACGTCGATGGGAGCCAAGTCGGTGAATCCCGATCAGATGACGCACGCGAACCAGCCGAGCCTGATACTCTCGAGAGCATCAGCAGGCCAAATCGCATCTACGACACGCTTCCCGATTCGGCCTGGCAGCTCGATCACGATCAGTCCACGACGAACCGGGAGCGACCGCCGACAGCAACGGCTCACGGCAAGACGACACCGACAGCGAACCCCCGTACACGACGGCAACACCACCGTCCGTCAGTCCGGTATCGCACCGCGTACAAGTGTTCCGTGTGCAGCAGCGTTCGCGAGTTAGAAACCACGCTTCGAATCTGTGCGTTCGTCGACGAGTGTTCCAGCTGCGGAGCGGTCGCTCGCTTTACTGCAGACGGAATCCCCACGCCGCTCAGAAAGGACTGATCGCAGCGCGTCAGTTACAGATCGCGCGGCTGGACCGTCTTCCGGTCGTTCGCCTCAGCTCGTCGTGCGGCGTCGTCGAGCAGCTCGGCGACTTCGTCGTCCAGTACCTCGTAGAAGTCTGCGGAGACGTTGTTGTCGTCGAGTGCCTCCTTCACGGCTGATTTGACAATCAGGTCTGCCATACGTTCTCGTTTCAGCCACCGCTCACATAAGCGTAGATATTCAATTGCGGCTCTCGACTGCGAGTCGTCGATATAGCTGGTGATTTGGGGAGGTCCGACAATATCTTACCAAACAGTAGGAGTGTATTGTAGATGTGAAGTTTGGTAAGAGTGTGTTGTCTAAATACAGCCACCGCTTGGACAATAACGTGCGGCGATACCTCATGGTGGCCGGAGATCGCGCCACCGAACATCCGTTTTTGTCCCGTCGTTCAGCTGAACACGGTACAGCACGGCGTCGCGATCATCACCCGTGACGGCGCCGGCGTCGTCCTCTAAGATAGCGACGATCTTGCCGTGTCGCCCGTGGAGCCGGTTATAGTCCGGGTCCGTCTCATCAGGAATATCGATTCGCACACGATCACCCTCCTCGAACTGGTAGTCTGTCATTCTCGCTCCCGGAGGTACTCCGTTCGTTCGTGGACGTCTTCCTCGAACTCAACGAGCCACTCCTCGAATGGTGTGTCTTCCTCTTCAGTACTAAGGAACCGTTCAATGAACCCCTCCTCTGCATCTGTCGACGCCGGGTCGACGGTCCTGACCGAGATGTTTTGCCCTTCCGGCTGTTCGCCCGCCTTCAGGAGTTCGAATGCCCTATCGACGATGGCCGGATCATAGTCCAGTCGGAGACGTCCGAGATTATTCGTCCACATCCCTAGACGGCCGTCCTCGAGCTGGTCAACGCGATACGCGAGTTGAAGCGTCGTCATACAGCACAGCGTTGCCAGATCGTCTATCCCAGCATCAGCAGCGCACTGCGTGATCCGATTCCAGCCGTCATCGATTGACCCCTCAACAAATGGGTACTCCTCTTCTGAGACACGATACCGCAGAACGGTTTCTGTGAAGCTGGCGTATTCACGCCAGACGTGTCGAAGTGGTTCTGCTTCATCGGGGAGCGTCCACTTCCGCCCCTCTGTTGGGGAAATCCAATTGATGTCCTGATCTTGTACAGCGGGGCCGTACCGGTTGACGAGAACGTCGAATATCTCGACCACATCTCGGCTGTAGTAGTCCCCAACAAGGTCGTGGGTCACATTCGAGTCCGGTCGACGTCGTAGGAGAAGGGTCAGTTGGTAATCCAACGGATGGAAGACCGCTCGAAATGTCGAGTACTCGGCGTCGCTGGCTGTAGCTTTCGTCAGTTCGAGCAGTGATTCTTTGACTGGGCTCCGAAGCCGATTCCCCTCCCACGTCAAGGGCGCCGCATCGAACGCGTCTCCGAGTCCCTCAGCAGCGTCCTCGGCGACGTCAGTAAAGCCGTGGTCGAGCCCGTCGAGAGCGACCGCTTCGACATCGTCGACTGCGTCCGAAACCAGCTCGTATTGCTCGTGGGTGTATGCCTGCTCTAAGATCGGGGGGACATACTCCGTGAGGACCTCAGTCGAAACAGCCGATGCGTACTGGGCGGCGTCTTCCTCGGAGTGCTCGCTCTCGAGGTACTCGAATGTCCGGGTGAGAACCGTTCGAAGTCCGTCGATTCCCTGTTCTGCGGTTTGGTATTCGCCCAGTTCGATCGCCCGAGCAATCGTTCGGTACAGTGGCCGAATCGGATGGACCTCGATTTCGGTGAATTCCGTTGCGGTCGCTGGAAGGTATTCGTCCGGTGCGAGTTCCCGTTCGACCAACACCGAGATGAGATCGTCGGGCGAGCTGCGCTGGATCATCAGCTGGATGAA
>JGI12479J12853_1000440_pt1 | contig 26300 bp, 46 predicted proteins | sample A23P3SouthBayCA_2_FD_12853 | JGI IMG/M metagenome (IMG submission 12853) | reverse complement strand
CCTACGACGCGGCACTCGCCGAGGCGGGCGTCCACAACTACAACCTCATCTCGCTCTCGTCGGTCATTCCGTCCGAGCCGGCTATCGAGGTAACGGAGACGGCACCGGACCTGGGGCCGCCCGGCGAAGCGCTAGAGGTCGTCCAGTCCTCGGCGACCGTCCCGCCGGGCGAGCGCGGCGCGGCGGGCGTCGGCTGGGCCCGCAGCGAGGGCGGTCCGGGCATCTTCTACGAGGTCGACGGAACCAGCGAGGACGCGGTCCGGATGGAGATCCGCGAGGGACTGGCCGCCGGCCGGGACCTCCGGGACTGGGAGTTCGTCGAGGAGAACGTGTACGTCGAGTCGGCGTCCGACGACGCCGAGTACGCCAGCGCCGTCGTTCTCGCCACCTACGGCGAGAGCCATCCTGTCGTGTGAGTCGCGTGCTCCGACGGTTCCGGCCAGAACTGTGTTCGACCCTGGGTTTTTAGTCCTCCCCCCCATAGAGACAGAGAACGTTCATGTACGGTAATACGTCGTTTGGTGGGGAGACGGAAGAAGTGACCCTGACCGCGGAACAGCGTGAGGAGCTCCGACGGGACCTCTCGAGCGTCGCCGCCCGGACCCGCGAACTCCTGCCCGGCGAGTTCGTCGTCGGTTCGGAAATCAGCAACAGCACGACTGGACCGCGGGCCACAATCGCAGTCCAGCCCCCGGTCGGCTCGGTCGTGAGCGCGGATTACACACCCGAGGACCCGGAAAGCGCGAGCATCTCCGATGCCGAACGCGCCGACCTCGCGCAGGGCATCGCCGCTTCCGCCGCGCTGCAGGTCAAGCAGGTGATGGGCGACGACACGTCGCCGACAGCGCAGTAACGATTGTCGTTTTCAGTTTTCGTCGGTACAGTCGCGGAGCGTAGACGCCGACATCAGGCGCGGCCACCGCTGGCGACTGGCGGATTATAGAACAGCGCGTAGCCGATGGAGCCGCCGGCCGGGAGACTGCCGGCACTCAGCGCAGTCACGAGGCTGATGGAGGTGACGACTGCGCCGAGCGACGCCAGCAGCATCGAGAGGGCGATGCTGGCCAGCACGAGATCGGGCATCGACGGCGGGCCGGACATTCGTGTCTCTACAGAGACACGCATCCTAATTAAATATTATTACTCGGTGCTGTACCACTCGTCAAATGGCCCCCGTTCTATCGAGGTAGTTGGTCACGAGCATCGGCGCGATGACGCCGACACCAAGGAGTATTGCGAGTGTTACCGTCGACGTGACATCCGCCAGCACCGTGCTCGCGTATCCGAGGACGAGGGCTGCGATGACGAAACCGCCGACGGTCTTGTTCTCGAGGGAGACCATACGCTTCGTTACACTCGGTCAGCACAAAATCATATCGGGAAAATAACTGTTACTTCCCCCAGAACGGAGCCGAGGTTTACGTATATTATACGTAATCAAGAAACCACTAATCTCTCTGGTCTCGGTCGATCTGCTCCTCGACAGCGAATCGGATGTAGGATGAGAGATCGTTGAATCGAGGATCGTCTTCGACGGCTTGTTGCCAGCGTTTCTTCTGGTCCGGTTTGATTCGGAGGTTGAGTTGGGTGTAACCCCACTGGTCAGTTTTCTCTTCCTCGTCGTCTGAGTCAGTCATCATCTGGAGTTGACTGAGGATGGTGGTATAAGTTGGGTAGTCGTCGTGGTAGTCACATATAGACGCAACATATATCACGTATAGACGTACAATATAGTAGTAGAGGTTTTCCAGAGTGCCTGATTCAGAAACCACCGAGATCGAGGAACAGGTAGAAGAACTGGAATCGAAGGTAGAGAGGCTGGAGGAGCAGTCTGTTGGTAAGAATCAGATCGAGATTAGTTCGCACGATCTGACGGTTCAGGCGTCCTCGGAAGAAGCGAGTATGGAGGAGCTGATGGATCTCTGTAGCGAAGAAATGGAGAAGATCAGCAAGCGAGCCTTAGTTGGAGAATATCAGGAACTGGAGCAGGAAGGATTGCACTCTCAGCTGTTTGGAGGTAAGTAGCTATGTTCGGTTTCTTCAGTTCAACCGATAGTGGAGAAGAATTCGAGGAAGAAACGGGAGAGACGCTGATCCATCAAGTGGTTCGTTCCAAAACGGAGAAGCAGGTTCAGGAAATTAATGATTGGATTCGTCGTGTGAACCACGAAGGATGGGATGTGTACATTCTCCCCGAAGACCCGTCTATCAATCAGATTCGCACTATTGACAACGACCTTCAGAGGCTCTACTACAAAATTTCTGAGAACCGTCCTTGCGATAGAGAAGAGCGCATGAAGGTGATGAATGCTCGTCAGGCGGTTCAGGAACTTCTGGAGATGTATATCGTCTATGAGTCTATCTCGCACCCCGTGGATGATCTCGATGTAGAATCCGAAGACAAGGGAGGTGTTGCCAGTGCCTCAGTCTAATGCTATTCAGAATTTCAACGATGGGGTCGCTTTCTATGAAAACATCTTGCACGGTGCGGGTATCCACATCAACCCGCTGAACAACCCTACGAGGAACGAGATCGAGAGGAGGATGGACCAGATCGAACAGGCGAAAGAGAACGTCCATCACCCGGAAAAGATGCAGAAGCTGAACCGCCTTCGGAACTACCTGCTGGAAATTAGCTATCAGAATCAATGAACCGGCGAGACTACGTTAAGACGGTTGCATCGCTCCCGCTGATTGGTAACATTCCGTCTATCGATCCTACCGAGGAGGCTAAGGACACTGAAGAATGGAATGTTCGGGCGGTTTGGCGACGGAAAGACGACACTGGATATCTGGCAGTCCGAGACGAGGATATGGATGTAGAGTTTCAGGATTACAACGAATGGGCGTCTACAGCCATCCGTAAGTTCGATGTGGAGCATACTGTAGACTTGTTCGACTTCCGCCTCATTTCGATGTATTCAGGGGAGTATGCTCGTTCTCACTTTGCCCATGAAGAAGCGGGTCTCGAAGCTACCATTAAACGAGATCCCACTGAAGAGGTGGAGTGGTCTGCTTTCGTGCGGAGTGTGGATGAGACGTGGGATGAAGCCAGAGAGTACGCTTCTACGTCCCAAATCGCTATAGCACAGAAAATTCTGAGAGAGCGAGACGAATATCTTTAGACCTACGAGTTATTGTAAATTATATGAGAGAAATAGAAGATATGGATGACGATGAACTGATTACAGAGTACAGAGAGACCGTCGAATTCAGAGCGATTGAATCGGAGCAGGGGCAAGTGACTCCACATGAAATCCAGTTTAGAAAGGCACTCGAACGAGAAATTCTGGAGAGGATGGATGGATAGGCGTAGCTACCTCTCTTCGGTTGCTTCGCTACCTCTGGTTCCACTTTTTTCTAAGCTGACCACGAACCGGAATCTCATAGAGACTCGAAAAATGTGCCCGCCTGCACGCAACCACGACGAATTCGAGTCCAGAGATTATTGGTACACTCTCACGAACGACGGTACGTCTCGACGTACATCTAATGAAGACGAAGTTGATCGTGTAGTGTATGTTGCGGTTAGAAAGGGGTCTTCTGTAGATGCTACGAAAATGATTCCTCCTGATGAATTCGACCACTTAGAATACGACTTGTATACGAACCTGCTCACTGAAGAGAATAGAATTCTGGTTGCTCAGAGAGGTCTCGTGAAGCCATCTGTTGTTGATTAGTCTTTGTCTCGTTCAACATCGACAGATTCAGTCAACATCTTCCTCGCTACTTCCTCGGATACGTCGAAAACCTCCTGTACTCTCTCGATATCATCAGTCATAGTCTTCTACCACCTCTTCTATATCTTCGTCTGAAAAATCGCCTTCTAAGCGTGCTATTTCTCCTGCCTCTTCGTGATGCACCACAAGCACATCTCCTTCGTAAGATACAATGAAAGACGTATCTTCGATGATTTCCATATTATTCATAGCTTGTCAAATACAAGGTTAGAGGAGAGTAAAGGAGTTCGGCTACCGTTCTTGGTAGTGTTCATAGATTCGCTCAGTGGTGGCAATCGAACGGTGTCGAAGACGATTTCTCACGTCGATGAGACGAGTATCTGAGTCTTGCAACATGTAGGAGGCGAGGCTGTGCCTGAGTGCGTGAGGGTGCATTTCTGATGGGTCTGCTGGCTCTCCGTCCGACCTTCTGGGCGATACATCACCTTCCACCGCAAGCTTCTCTATGACGTTCCTGATGGATTCTGTTGTCATCTGCTCTGATTGCCTGCTTGGGAACACATATTCACCTTCTTGATCCTGCCACCAGTCAGAGTTGAAGTACCGTTTGAGGAGTCGTTTTGTCCCGAAGATCCCGTAGGGATCGATATTCATCGTCACCGATGTAGGGGATTGCTGAGTCGGGTAATCCTTCTGAATATCAGCTGGTAGCAGTAGACTGTTCTCGTCAAGTCGGAAGTGACTCCGCTTCAACTGATTCAGTTCCCCGACTCGAAGCCCAAAGTCAGATGCTACAATGACCAGTACCTCATTCCGGTCAGCGAGGTTTCCTCCGATATCGTGGGCGGCGTCTCGGAGATCGTCTATCTGATCGACTGTGACTCGTCGGTGGATTGTTTGCTCAGTCATCTTCATCACCCTTCTCAACTGTATTCCGTAACAATTCTAAATTTTTCAGTTGGTCAAATCGCATAACTCCACCACAGACGCAGAACATATTTCCTGCCCAGTAAGGATCTCCGAGGTACTGTGCTACTTCCTTCTCACAGTCTTCGCATTTATACACAAATATGTACTCAGGATCTGGATCAAAAGAAAACTTATCTGACACTACATCCTGAATCTCGCCTTCAGATCGATCTACATCGACAGATCGGGTTAGCATCTCTTTGGCGACCGTTTCAGACACACCAAAGATATCTTGTACCCGTTCTATGTCATTCATCGCTGATCACCAGCCTGTCGGCTCTTTCGGTCGTTCTCGTCGTCTTCGTCGTCCTCGCCGCTGTTCTTAGCAGCAGAGATCAGGAAGGCAGCGAGGAATAGACCTGCCAGAATGACTTGCAAGAATGGGTGTAGCTCGATCATGAGCCATCACCTCCAAAGGTAGATTCTATCTCTTCTTGGTTCTCTTCAGGAGAAATCCCACACTGATCTTCGACTAATCGGTTGAAGTTCTCCTTAGATATCGTTGGTTCACCGCCTACCCATTCGTATTCGGTATGATCTATGACCGTGACTATACCTTCGCTCTCTTCGTCATACTGTATAGATACACCCTTGCGATCTGATGGATGTACGGCAGTTCCTGAATCTATTTCTCCGTCGTGGTTATTGTCTTCGCAAGACACCATATACGTATCTGAGACCTCTATATCCTCGACGTATACCTCATCTCGGACAACTTGCGTATCTTCGACTTTGACCTTCTCTACCTTCGTTTCGGTCTTTGTGACTACTTCAGGAACTTCGACCGTTTCGACTTCTGTGACGGTCTCGGTCTCAGTGACTACTCGTGGCTCATGGATCTGATATCCGCCTACGAAACTCACACCGCATAGGGCAACGACAAGACCTACGATGAGAATTCGATCTCTCATTCTGAACCACCTCTTTCAATTACGATGTCTTCGTCCTCAATTTCGTAGACAGCAATTGAGTCACCCGCTGGGTCAATTTCGTATAGGAGAGTTCGTTCAGGTCGGAGATATTCATATAATTCGAATGCTCCAACTACTACTGCGGAGAGTAGTATTAGCAGTACATCAAGGAGGAGAATCCCGAGTGCCACTCCAAGAGCGATTGTGAGTACATTCATTGTGATCACCCACTCACCCAGCTAAGTGCGATTCCTACGAGCAATACACCTCCAATCGAGAATACGATGGATGCAGGATCTGCGGGACCAATACTGATGACTCCCATCGACTGAAGGAGACCACCGATTATCCCGCCGACAATTGGACCTGCGATGAAAGCGACCAAGACCTTGAAAATCGCACCAATAGTACTCATTCTGCATCACCGGCATCGTCACCTCCTTCTGCAAGACCTTCAGTATCAACTGTAGTATCCCGTGCAGATTCTGGGTAGACAAGTTCATCGTATACCCGGCAGTATTGATGTATCAGGTACGTGGCTACAATCTTAGTTTCTGTTTCGATTTTGACGCAATATTGTACGTCTCCAGAATCGTGGTCACAGTGGCGTTCAGCCAGTTCAGCAGCGAGTTCTTCAGCCGAATAGTCTTGGAGACCGTCTGTTCGCTTCATGCGGAATCACCGGCATTGTAGCCTCTAACCAGATTCAATTCCCATACCTGCCCACAATTATCGCATCTGAATGGGTCGCTCCATCTGAATTCGTAATTCCGCTCGTCGCAATCTGGACAGGTGTAATTCAACTCCATCGCCCCATCTCGATATGAAGTGAAATCAAGACTACCGAGAGGGAAGTTGTCCATCTTCTCTTCTTCAGAGTCGTCTAATTCTACGACTTGGACTACGTGAGGACGATCTTTTTCGACTTCAACGCAGACTTCGCAAGCATACTCATATCGACCGTCTTCGAATAGAACGACATAATCATCTTCTTGAGGGCAGTGAATAGTCATGCCGAATCACCTCCTTCCAGTTCAACCGCTTGATATGCACGAGCCGTCTTACCAGAACCCTTGCTACCTGAGATAGTCAAGGTCGAGATCTCGTCAAATTCTACGGTATCAAGGTCGTCAGAACTCTGAATTCCTTGTATTCTCTCGATTCTATTCATCAACCAGTGGTTTCGGTATCGAGCCTCTATGAACCGCTGATGAGTTTTCCTATACTGCTCTTCCAGTTCTGCGAAGTACTCAGACGCTATTTGATACGCTTCTTCTCTATCGTCAGCTTCTGCCATAGCTTCCCTTGGAAGCTTATATCTATTTGACATAACAATATAATAATGTAAATTGCATGGTAAAAAGCTTCTGCGAGTTTTGGAGTTTGCAAACGAACCCGATTTTTCGACTCGAACCCTACCTATAGAGCCTCAAATAGAGGTTGAGTTTTGGTTTCTGTTAGTAGACTCCAAAACTCACGAACACCTTTGGGGAGGATACATAATATATATGATAAAATGGTGACTGACAACTCATCGTTCACTCTCGCAGTGGACGACGAACTTCGAAAGAAGATGTATAGACACGTTCTGGGCGACGATTTCTCCGAGGACACCGTTCGAGACGAGTTCTGTATCGAGTGGGATGACATAGACCGACCAGAGGAAGAATCAATCGGGAACGCAAAACAGGGTTTCATCGCTGAAGCTGCTCTCTCCCAACTGTTCGAGGACTGTGGAATCGAACATGAATGGGATGGTAGTGAAGGAGCAGACGATCTGGTGGTCCACGGGAAGACGATAGATGTGAAGACACGAGCGAGCAAGTGCGAGTACAGGAATCTGATCAAGGACTACTGTATGAGCAATTCAGATACGGTCGATTTCTATTTCCTATGCAACGTCCACTATCACCCAGTAGATCGGAATCGAATCACTGCCGTTGAATTCTTGGGCTACATCAGCAACGAGGAATTCGAGCAAGTATGCCAGCCGGTCAAACTCTACAATCACTACGAATCCAAGAAAGCGGAGTGTACGCCAAATCAACTGAAGCCCATCGAGGACTTCATCAATATCGCTCAGATGTTCTAAATCTCCCAGAGTAGAGTGTTACCCACTTGTTTCGACGTGATTTTGCCTTCGTCTTCTAACTCAGTTAGACGGTCATGGGCAGTCGTTCGGTGACAGTCCAATTGATCAGCTACCTCGCTCGTTGAGAGTCGAGTACCTTCCAGAAGGGATAGGATCTCCTCATTGGAGTAGACTTCCTGATATCGTCCCGATTCGTCGTTCCGTCTTCGGGGCACTGGTTTCGGGTTTACCCTCTGACACAATATAACCCTCGAACGGCTTCGACAAAACAGCTCAAATAGCAAATATAAAGTGACCATACTACGTTATGTAGGATGGACACCGTTGCCCGATTAGCGGGAGTCGGGCTATAGAGCAACAGAGTAATCAACACTGCCACCAATGAAACTCACAACCAGCGCACCCGACCGTGATATAATGACTGATGATTCTGCCGTAACGGAACTGATGGACTCCGACCCCTACTACAATGCAGAAGGGGGTTCGGCATTCCATGGGGATAGTCGAGAACTGCTCGAAGAACTGCCTGACAACAGCATCGATCTAATCGTTACCTCGCCCCCCTTTGCTCTTCAGCACAAGAAGGAATACGGAAACGAGGATCAAGAAGGCTACAACGACTGGTTCATGGAGTTCATTCCGGAGGTCCGTCGTGTACTCCAGCCCCACGGTTCATTCGTCGTAGAGATCGGGGGAGCGTTCAAGCGTGGGTTCCCTGAGAGATCGACCTACCAGTTTGAACTGCTGAACCGCCTCGTTGACGAAGAGGAAGGCGGGATGCACCTCGCTCAAGACTTCTATTGGTATAACCCTGCCAAGCTGCCGAATCCAATTGAGTGGGTCAACGTGAGGAAGATCAGGGTTACGGACGCAGTGACTCACATCTGGTGGCTTACCCCTGAGATCAACAAGGATTCAGCCGTCGAAGAGGGCGAACACCCTCATCCTGAGGCGAATAATCAGCGTGTCCTCCAAGAGTACAGTGACTCCCAGAAGGAGCTGATGGAGACTGGAGAGTACAACGATGGTAAGCGTAGTTCAGGCTGGAACATCGATTCCGAGTCCTTTGCAAATGAAAACGAGGGGTCGATCCCTGACAATTTCCTCGAAGGAGCCGATGTTGAACTCATCCTGAACAAACTTGATGAGATTTCTGCGGAGGAATTCTTGGAATGGATTATGGGGTCGGAAGAATTCGAGGACGCTTCTGCTGGAGATCTACTCCGGAGGCTCGGGATGGGTGGTCGAACGGCAGATAACGTGATTGAGGCGTCGAACACGGCGAGCAATACTCACTATCTCTCCATGTGCCGAAAGTTCGATTTCGATTCTCACCCTGCTCGCTTCCCTCGCCAGATTCCTGAATTCTTCATCGACTATCTGACGCCGAACCCGCCGTATGATGAATGGGATAAGGGTCGTCTCGATAGACCCGTTGTCCTCGATATCTTCGGTGGGTCGAACCTCACAGGTAGCATTGCACAGCAGAAAGGACGCTACTGGATGGCGTTTGAACGGGAGGAGAAGTACCTTGAAACCTCTCAGTTCCGCTTCCTCACGGAAGACGAGATCAAGAAGCGGTTAGACGAAGACCAGTCCGACTTCGGGGATTTCGCTGAAGTCGGTGACGACTAATCCTCTGAATCTTCGTCTTCATCAGGGGTGTAATCGTCCAGTGACGGTTGCTCTTGGTCGAAATCCAACTCGTCCTCGAATTCTTCTAAGGCTTCGTCCTCTCGGTCAATGAGATCCATACCGTCTTCCTGTTCGACTTCTCGCCTATCGAGCCGTTTGATATTGTGAATCCTACGGGCTTCGCCTCTCAGGACAGTGAGCAGGTGGTCGGTGTTCTCGTCAAATTCCTCGATATCATCACCTGTGAGGAACATGATGGCGATATTCTCGTGTCTCATCACTTGGTTGGCGTACTGCTTAGCATCCTGAGAGATACCGCCTCTGGCGATCATGAGGATGGTGTTCGTCTGTAGAATTCGAGCGATCCCTACCTCACGAGAGATCTGCTTTGACTCCAACTGACTCTTTGTGTTCTTACACTGGATCTGCCAGCGGTTGAACGTGGTATCGATCTCGTCCATCACCACGTCCACTTCGGAACCGCCTGTCTTTCGTCCTCGAACACGCCAACCGACGAATTCCAGCCCAAGTAGTCGTCCAGTTTTTACGGTGAGTGTTTCGAGTGCAACCCCTTTCTCGTGAGTCGAGTCCGAATCCAGTTCCTCCATCACTTCATCGAACGAGAGCCTGAGAACGTGGCGAGGGACACCGACACGCTCTGAGAGATCATCAAGGACGGGTTTCAGTATTTCAGCGTCGAACTTGTCCGTTGTCTCGATCAGATTTGGCTTGCCGGAGACGTGTTCCCACTCGATGTATCCCGCTTCTTCCAGCGGATCGAGCGTCCTCCGACTGATATTGGATTGACTGATATTGACTCCGTAGGCGTGTTCAGCGATTCGCTTGACTGTTCGACTCTTCACTTCTCCCGGTGGGTCGATTAGGGCTAATGCTCGGAGGAATGCCTGTTGTTGCTCGGTGAGTCCATCAAGCTCTACAATATCCTCTGAATCGACGCCAATCAGTTCCTCAATCCGAGTGCGGTCAATATCGTAGCGGTGCGTTCCTTTGTTTACAACGCCCGCCTCGGACATCCACGCCCGCATTTGGCTCCAGTGGTTCGAGGTCTCGTCAATGTGGAAATCGTACTGCTGTTTGAATTCCTCTTTGACGTTATCGTTGACTGTCTTCCGCCCTTCAGCCTCCAGATCTTCGACGATTTCGATTCCCTTCAGTCCATGAAGGTTGCGTAGAATGTGTTTCGCAAAGCGGTCATAGAGTTCGTCTGGGTCGCCCCGTAGCTCGTACAGTTCGTCACCCAGTTCGGTGAAGTGGAAGTCTTCATCAGTGATCTTGTACCCTCTATCCTTCATTCCGAGTCGGACGTTCTTCGCTCGGGTCGTATCAACATCGCTGGGGAAGAAAGTCTCTCGAATCGCCTCATCGAATTCGTCTTCCTGCCCCTCGTACTCCTTACCCATTTCCAGCACCACAGAAAGCTCCGGTCGGTCATCGTCAGTGTCGAGTTGTGCGGGTGAGAAAGCGTCTCCGAAGGGCAAATCCGTATCGTGACGAGCCATAGTGGTTCTAAAACAGCTCTTCAAGCCAACCAATATAAAGCTGTGGTTGGTGAGAGTGCCCGATTATAGCTCTGAAATAGAACTGAGCTTATTCTACCCCCAGAATCGAACCCGTAGAGAGTATCGTAGCAGTCGCAGTTGCGTTGGTAGTTTGCTCCAGACCAGTGAGTTGAGACACGACAGTACCAATCCCAGCAATCGCCAGAAAGACAGCTAAGCTGATACAGACGACAGCGAACACGATGAACACGATCTCTGCGAAGAGATTGAGGTAGTTCATACGATTAATCGACTTGACCACATCTTCCATCGCTTCCTCTACATCGTCTTCGTTGCTGGTGACTCGGTAGGAATGTGGATCGGACTGCGCTCCGTGCTTCTGTATTAGGTGATCAGCGTCAGATGATTTCTTCTCGGCTCTATTACCGAGGTATTCAGTTGCATAGTCTCTCGAAGAGATTATCCACACCAAATCGTCTCTATCGAGAGCGTTCAGATTGTCCCGATACCGCTTCCGTATTTTATTCCGCTTCCGCCTTGCTTTGGCGAAGTCGGGGAAGAGATCTCGTAGAGTGTCGAGAATAGCACTCATTAGGTTGAGGACACATATATATTAGATTCTGCTTTTACATGAACCGCATATTCTCCGTCAGTCTCTGAATAAGCATCTTTGACCCAATCATGATCTAAAACTTCCTCAACAGTAAGCCCAGCACTCGATATAGATACCTCGACTGTGTAATCTCCGTTCGGATGAGGGCTTTTACGCTTGGTTTCAAATTCGGATTCAATTCGAGCCTCGATACGCTCCTCATTAGACATATCCGCTGTTTATATACAGTGTCTCATAATGGTTTGCCTACTTGACTGGCTCTAAGCGATTCTTTCTACGTTACCATACTTCCAGCGGGTGGAAAGGTATTATATGTGAAAGCGAATAATTCTCGCTTATGCCACTGTGTCCCAGTTGTCGTGGAGACGCAGAGACCAACGTGGAGCAGAAACAGTATAGAAAGTGTGATCGCTGCGGTAAGGAGTTCTGATGGCTCTCTGTGAGAAGTGTCGAAAGGATGCAGATACAACGAAAAGAGAGCTACAGGATGACGAAGGAGATAATCACTGTCAACGCTGCGGTGAAGAACTCTAATGCCTCTCTGTGATTCCTGCAAAAAGAAAGGGAAGAGCGATATTCACATCACAGCGAATGACGACAAGCTCCGATGTGACCGCTGTGGGTCTGTTATAGATGGCTGACGATGATGCAGATCAAGATATAAATCCGAACGACTTCCCCGGTATTGAAGAAACACTGACCGAAGCTCGTCGCCGGTTCGATAACGAAGAATCACGACGAGACAGCATCGAACAGAAGATTGGAGTCATTCTCACGGCAGACGCACTCCTGATTTCGCTTGGAACGCTGTTACTGGGCGAGGAAAACCAAGCCCAGACGCTTATCTCATTAGTGCCAGCACTGGTTTCTGCACTGATTGGGCTATTCGTCATCCGACCGAAAGACTACTCGAACCCACTCAAGCCAGCCGACGAGTATTACGGGTATGCGAGACAAGAATCAGAAGATCTCCATGATACCTTCCTGCTCGCCTATACGCAAGCGATAGGACACAACGTACAGCTGAATCACCTCAAGGTATCATTTCTCGATCTTTGCACCTCTCTTACTGTCTCGACGCTTCTACTACTGATATTCACTCAATTCGTATCTGCTGATCAGATTCTACTTCTGGTCGTATTTCTACTCCCTCATATTGTGAGCGGGAGTGTAGCTAATCAATTAGGAATACTCACTGTGAGCTTCTACCAAATCTTCTAACCTACCAGCCCCCACCCCCTCACCGACATAATGGGCGAGCAGGTGCGTGCGTGTAATTTTCATTTCCTAAATATATTTCGGCGTCTAAAATCTCAAACTGGAACCCAGAATACCACGAGAATATAGTACTCACTCGAAAAAAGAGAAGCATCAGATGGAATGAGACGAGATCTCTGCTTTGTCCTCCTTAGAGAAGTTGAATGACACCTGATTCATATCGACTCTCCCTTCTGCTATAAGCTCCTTAGCGATCTCCTTGGCTACCTGCTTTCCTTCAGGAGTTGTCTTAGTTTCTGAGAGATCAATATTTCGTGGAGAAGCAACAGGAGTCTTTGTGATGAGCCCTCTATCATATAACCCCCAGAGTGGATCTCTACTCTTCATCGCCCGCATAACCCCCATTCCGTACTTATTTGCCTCTGATTCCATCCATTTCTTGCCCTCTACTCTCTCAGGTAGCTCATGGATCAAAAAGAGGAGCTTTCGTTGTTTCCAGCCTATTCTGTGATCATAGTCTCCGAATTCTTTCTCGGACATATAAAATAATTGAGCATGATTCCCTATACAAGTTTTGGCGTTTAGTGGAATTCAGATGCTACCAGCCAATATCTCACTCTGAGCCTGCTCATATTTTTCCTCGTCTATTTCTTTTAAGATCTCTAACGCTACCTTCTTTCCTTGAACAGTAACCTCAGCCCTATCCCTTGAAGGAGACCAATTCATCAGCCCTTTCTCAGACAACCTATGATGAATGTCTTTTTTCCTCTGTTCGTCATAGATATCTCTTGGAAACGGGTCTCCAATTGAGATAGTTTGGAACGTTCCAAGCAATAGAGTAATTCGTTGATCTACACTTAGCCTGTGATCATAATTTCCTATTTGATTGGTCTGTGCTTCTCTCACTGCTTTTCTCGCAGGAAAATCTAATTCTACCATATACTACACATTCGTATATATACCTAAATTATTTTTGATGTTTTTCTGAAAATTAGAGGACTTTCTGCTTGAATCGTTTGAGATCGGTATCGTTGAGTACGACAGTAAAACCGACCTCTGAACGTCGATCTACCGCTACGATATTACGTCCTTGATGGTGCTTCACCGCTACCGTTAGTTCATCCGAGTCAACCAGCAACTTATCCGCCTTCGAGATAACAAAATCAGTCTTCGTATCGTTCTTATCCAGCGAATTCTGGTTCTCAGATATCAATTCATCGAAGAACATGAGTATCACTAATCAGTATTCAGGAGAGAAACCGATTCCATTTCGTTTGATATTGTACTCAAATCGGTCTAATTCGCCGTTTGAATTAGCACCGTCATAGAATCCATCAAACACGTCTTGTACGAACCGTCTGGGTCGATCTGTTACCTCGAACCAGAAATGGTTTGGATCAGATTCGAGACCGAGATAGTCTCCATTCGGTAGCTCGTATAATTCGACGTAAGGATCAGTCCCACGAGGATTTGAGGCTACGTCATATCCCACCGTTGCTCGGAATATTGGCTGTGCCTGATCTCTGAGATTGAAAACAAAGTCTCTATCGTCTCCCGTGATTCTCTGACCTGTTGAGAAGTTTTTACTTAGATACTGTTTCAACTGCTGCTCCGTCATACTGTACGGATCTTTTGTATTCATAGACATTATGGTAAGAAAATGTATTTAACTTCCTATATATGTTATGATGTTTATGTGAACAAGTTTAGATTCAGAACTTGTAGTCGTCAGTATGACCAGCATTTGGATCTACATTCTCCTCTGAATCGCCCATGAATTCATTCTGTTTTCCACTACTCTCTTCGTCTTCTTTTTCGTCTAAATACTCCTCAGCCCGCTCTCGCTCGGCTTCTATGGACTCTTTGATACTCGAACCGTCATCGTCGTCTTGGTGGTATGGGCAGTAGTCTACGTCATCTTGAAGGAGTTCAGTGTACTGCTGACTGGAGGCTCCACAGCCCTCTTGTGCGCCCTCTCCACCGTGGGCACAGAATATTCTGGTGTCAGCTGGCTTTCTGCCACCTTCCTGATACTTCTCCCAATCGTCGATCAGCTGTCCCCGTTTGATCTGATTCTCTGGGTCGTCAAGGTTCAGTTCAAGGGTAGCGAACGTCTTGTCATCGAATCCCCAGAGAGAGTGATCAGATACGTCCTGCATCCCTCGAACACGAAATTCAGGATCTCCACTCTGGTACTCATCGTATGACTTGTAGTAGTTCGCTCGATCAATCCCTTCTCCTGCTTTGTTCGGGGCTTCAATAACGCCGTCAGCGTTGTTTCTGAGTGCAGGAAGGATATCGGTCGGATTCTGGTGTCCAATCGCTATAATCCTACAAGAACCACCTTCAGATTTCCGCAGAGCGTTGATGACTCGGACGAAAATATCCTGAGCATCATTCGAGGATGTGAGCATATTCGCCACCGTGGACAGCTCGTCCAGCAACATGACCTTCTCACCGGGTTCTTTAGCGAATTCGAGGAAGTCAGAGATCAGTTCTGAATAGCGAACGTCGTAGTCAGCTTCCTCAAATTTTCCGTCCTTGAAGCCTTCTAAGGCGAGATTGGTCATACACTTCTCTACGATTCCCTCGTCCATCGCTTTCCACGCCAGATCGGACATTTTTGTGGACTTGCCTGACCCCTTCGGACCTTTGAGTATCAGCGTTTGAGCAGCTGGTTCCAGCCTCTCCAGAAGCATTCCATACCCTGTTGCATCCACAGAGTTGTCCGAGACGCCCTTAATCGCAGAGACCTTCGTGAGATCGTCTTCCTCTATGGCGCTATTGATGGCTTCAGACTTGACGTTCTTTAGAAGTTGATTGAATGTCTCACTCTCTTCTGGTACAGGAAGCGCCTGTTCCATCCGTAGAAGATACTGTAATCTATCGGACGATACATACGTCACCCACTGCGGAACTTCGCCTTCATTCCCTATATGCTCGCTCAGATAAGCCGCAGAGAGATCGTCACTACTCATCATCACCACCTCCGATTTCTTCCTGAATATCTTGGATTATATCGTCCTGTAGTACGTCGTTATCCTTCAGGACACTCTCAATATCAGTCTGCCGTGTGTCACTCTCCAGATTGATGTTCTCTCGATTTTCAATATTGGTTTGAATCTCTTTGAGAGCCGCTTCACGGGAGATATTCTCTCGTTGAGAGAGGACTTGGATAGCAGATTCAGCCATCTTCCATGTGACTGTGACCGCTTCATTCAGTTGCTCCTTCTCCGCTCGAAGGTCGATCTGATTCTTCCCGGCGAGCCACGTCACTTCAGCCTCCATAGAGTCCTTATCGAAGTCGGTGACGAGGTAGGCAAGCCCGTGTTCAGCAGTATGGATTTGATCTACATCGTCCCAATCCATCGGCTCCCCATCAGGGTCTCTGAAGTCGATCTTGTGTAGCAACTGGGAAGGAATAGCCCACTTCGCCAGTTTGGATGCTTTGGCATTGTAGGCGTACAGACGTTCTCTGGTATCGTCGCTAACGTACTGTCGTAGGATTTCTGCGGGTACAAGACCTCCATACACACCATAGCTCCAATATACAGAGTACGGGACCATATGCTCAGGAACACCCGAATTCAATCCTACGGCTTCGAGGATCCCGAAAACTCCCGTGAATAGGATGAAGATGAGCAGGAAGTAGCTCTTAATGATCTGCTTCGCTCTTCGATACCCTCTCTTCAGATCAGTCTTGATCCGACCGTATGAGAGTCGTTTTCGTGTCGATTCACCGTCTGGGTCGTTCTGTTCTTTCTGTTTTCGTTGTATAATTGACATAGTATATCACCTCAAACCTCTCGAATTGGTTCCTGATCGTGTCGATTAGCGAACTGTTCAAGGGCGAGAATCGTCCCCATCGAAACGAGGATCCCGAGTAAGAGGACGATGATCCTATACTCGGCAGCAGGGAGGAAGTTGAAATTGTCCTCGCCAAACGCAAGCCACGTACCACGGTCTGCCGTCACAGAGATGTGTTTCCTCGATGGATTCCGCATTTGGACGGACAGTATCTTTCGCCCATCTACCTGAGAAATCGTCTTCAGCTGAGCGCCAGATTGCGTCTGAGTCCCATCAGCTACGACTACTGTTGTCGGTTCATCTGTCTCGACGTAGACCCTCGCAACGCCTTCTTCTACGTCAAATTCTACGTGGTATACTCGAACATTCCCATCCCACCGTTCTGGAAATCCATATGTGGTCTGTGCTGTCGAATCCCACTTTGGACCAGTGTATTGTGAAGACTCAGAATCAGACTCGTTAGACGACTGGGAAGTATTCCTCTGAGCTTCTGTAATCCAGTTTGAAACACGTTCTTTTGCTGGTTTGGGTAATGAATCGGAGTTGGCTGAATACCACTCTTGAACGGTCTGTAATTGCTCTTGCGTGACTGTACTCATGTCAGACTGGATTATTGATCGGATCTCTTCTGGAATCGGATTAGACTGTGTATCATCCTCCTGTGCAACTACAGTAGCAGGGAGAACCGCAGATCCCAGAAGAAGAGCAACCAATAATACAGCTATACTGCTCATATATTTCATATATTATACATTAGTAAATGTCAAAACTCGGGTAAATATGTTGCGACGAGTACGAGAGAAACAAAGAGAAATTGACTCTTAGACCGGGACTGCACCAGAGGGCAGCAATAGTAACCCAACCACGATGAGCCCGACGAAGAGAGCGATCTTGAGAATATTAAGGATGGCTCCAGAAAGACCGGGAACCAATTTGAGGAGGATTGGGAGCATTATTGACCACCACTATTTTCCCCCGCAATTTGAGAGAGAACCCCTAATATTCCAATTATCAAGGCAACTGCGCCGACGACTACCTTGTTTATACCAGATAGCAATCCAGAGAGTTCGCCAATACCGCTACCACCACCAATATTGACGTTGACTTCCGGATTCTGAGTAGCATCTTTTCGGGCATTCTCGGTGTTGTTATACTCTTCTTCCCACTGATCTGCTTGAGATGGATTGAATTTATAGTCAGAATCAGGAGTTGCTGTCTCTACCTGCTGTTTCTCACCATCTTGGTACAGCGTAATCGACTCGACACGGAACTTCCCTTCAACGTTGTATATGCCCGTGTTAGTCGCTAATTTCACTGTATCGGAGAAGCTGTTGGGGTCGTAGTATTCGCCTTTCTGGAGTTCCTTATCGACGTTTCCGATGTAGCCCTCGAACACCTTTCCGTCACTGTCGGGATCATTCCCATCAGCTTGGGGATCATAGGACGTAGATGAATACTCACGGATCTTCATAGGAGCCGTGAGATCGGTCTTTACGTCAAGCTGAGACATAGCCATAGCATTGAACGGAGCAGACCCTTCTTTGTAGTCGTACTCGTCCCAGAGAGTAGCTGACGGGACGATCTCCTGTACAGGAATGTTGCCACGAGTATACTGCGTTGTGAGCCCGTCAACGAAATCCCCAACCGTCGCAGTCATCGAGTTCGCTTCGTTTTCCAACTCGTTCAACTGACTTATATGATGTTCAATAGGTAGAACGTTGATATCAGTCGAACTGTCTGATGGGGCTCTGATGATGACGTTATCGATGGTATAGACGCCGTGACCGTCGTAGTTGATGGTTGTATTACCCTGCGGACCTTCCCAAGAAAGACCCTCACCTGAATTATCTGAGGTTGTCGCCGTATTCGCATAAAAATCGATTGCGTTAGCCCAGCCACGGATTCTCTCGACGGATTCGCCATTAATCATCGTGTAGTCATCCGCCACGAGATCATCTTGAGTGACTGCACCTCCGTCAGGAAGTGGATTTAGAGTCGGTGTGTAATCGACTGTTGTTCCGCCGTCTTCGATCAATTCCCATTTTGGACTGTCGAAGGACACAGCGGCAGATTTGGGTTCGAAATCCGCCCATCCGATCTTCATGTTGATGATGTTGCTGAGCTGATCTCGTTCGTTGTACTGTGCGAGAATCTGGAATGCATTCACGAGACCTCTGAACTGCTCATTCATCGCTGAGATAGCTTCCTGCTCCAGTTTAGCATACTCGTCAAGAATGAACTGGCGTGCGTCTGCCTTGATCTGAGACTCTGACTTCTCTGGCTTGTTGTTCAGTTCTTCCGCCATCTGAAGTACTGCGTCTCCCCAGATCCGCTCTCCCGCAGATTCAATCGCCAGATCGAGAAGACGGTCGTGTTCCTCCTTCATCGACTGGTATCCAATGAAATTCTGGTAGACATTTCGATGAACTTGATCTGTAGTAGCATCTTCACTGCCATCATCGATATCCGTCCAACCGAGTTTTTCAGAGATTGCAGTTGCAGTCGCACCAGCAGCGACAGCGAGAGCGATACCACCGACGACTCCGAGTGCTTCCGCATCATCTACAGCAGAGAATGGAGAATCTGGGTGGATCATCGGACCGCCACCAATGGCTAATCCAGTCGTTGTAGCAGTAGCCTTCATCATCTGTCGACGACTCATACTGAATCGGTTATCCTTGTTTTTGTGTGCCTGTGCGGCTTTCCTGTCCGTGTCTTGTGTTTGTGACATATTTTATTCACCTTCGATTTGCTCAAGTTCTTTTTCGGCTTCCTTGCGTCCTTTTTTGATTTCTCCTTGTGCTTGACCCACTGAGCGGGCTAATTTCGGTATTTTATTCGCACCGAAGAGGAGAACTGCGATACCGAGAATTACCATAAGTTCTGGACCTCCGGGAATCATACATCATAAAAATGACAAACAATAGGTAAATATATTTCGACAGTAACGACTAAGAAAAATAGTTTCGAATAATGAGGGAAAAGGGAATAGATTCAATCCTTAATCGCAAGGAAGGAACCTATCACGACGAAGATACTGGCGAATGCGCCGATAATAATGAGGATGTTACTGGATGAAACGCTACCAGCTCCACCACCTCCAGTACTGTCTTGTTCAACCGTCATGGACGACGATTCGCTGGAATCAGACGAGACCAGATCAGCAGAAATCTGGGCGTCTGCTGTGAGGTCTACTGACTTCTCGGCAGACTTGTAATCGGTCCCATTGACTGCAATGGTGTATGTACCATCAGCGATCTGCCCGACGTTCACAGTACCGTCATCACCAGTCGTGGCATCGCTTACAACGCTACCATCCTGCTTGACTTCAACTGTAGCACCACTGATCGCCTCGCCGTTGGAGTCTTCTACAGTGAATTCGAGCGTTCGGTAATCATCCATCTGAACCGTCTCAGTCGTTGTCTCTCCGTTCGCAACGCTGACAGAGACACTATTCTTAGGCTGGTAATCTGTGTGTTTGACATTCAGCGTGTAGTCGCCTGCGGCGAGATCACTGAACGACACATTGCCGGAGCTATCAGTCATAACCGAATCGACTGCATTCCCGTCAGCATCGACCAGCTCAACAGTAGCCGAGTCGAGAGCATTCCCATCAGGGTCTTCGACCGTTACGTCAACCCCGCCCAGAGTGGACATGGAGAACGACTTGCTCGTGGTCGAATTCTCGGAGATAGTGATGGACTTCGTGGTGTCAGCGTAGCCAGAAGCCGATATCGTCACATCATACGTACTGCCTGCGGTTAAGCCAGAGACACTGTACGGAGCAGAAACGTCCGTACCAGAGTCTACCTGACTACCACTGGAATCAGCTACTGTAACGTCGAAGCTGCTAATCGAATTGCCTGAAGAATCAGTAACTCCACTGACTTCAAGCGATCCAGTCGCCTCTTCGACTGTGACACTCACTGTGCCGGTGTCAGTTCCACCATATCCATCCGAAACCTTCACCGAGTAATCGTACTCGCCCGTGGATGATCGAGAGTCTGTGACCGTACTTCCACTGGCGTCGTCGTAGTTGCCGTCGCCATCAGTATCCCAGTCGTAGGTCAAGGAATCTCCGTCAGGGTCGTTGGAAGGCGAAGCATCGACAGTGAATTCTTCTCCCGCAGATACTGTCTTGGTATTGTCTACATCCTCGAAATCAGCTTGAGGGGAACTATTCGGAGCGACAAGTTCGAGCGAATCGAGTGTGGTTGTCTCTCCGCTTGTTCCATCGCCATCATTCGGAACTTCAACTTCAACATACACGTCCATTGCGCCTGTCCATGATACAGTTCCTGACCCGCTCGACGTGACTTCCTTATCCGTAATTAATGTCCCGTCAGAGGCGTCATACACCCATATCGTGGCTGGAGCATCCACTTGAGTGAAGTCGTAGTTGACTTGATAATCATACCCATTATCCGAGGTTAGATTCACCGTTTGGGTCGTGTAAGCTGAAGATCCGCCCGAGCTTTCTACTAATTCTACCCCGTCCGTTGTATAGCTAACTGTGCCACTCGTGGTATCCACATTATTCTGGAACTCCGTTCCAGAGTCGAGACTAAGGAAGCTCATTGAGACAGCAGAGACTGGAGCAGATAGCCCAACAATGGCTACTAACGCCAGCACTGTGCCAATCTTGATCGTTGAATTATTTCCTAACATGAAGTATCACTGTTAGTTGAGAACTGGATCGATTACCGCTTTGTACAGCGTACTCGCAGAAACGAGGACCAAGATGACTCCCAGAATCGCAGAGGGAGCAGTACCTAAGCTGCCGATTAGTTCTGTATTCGGGAGAACGAGGTCAAAGCCATACGTCCCTGCAAAAGTAGCTGAAAGTGCCGATACGCCTTTTTCTAAGTATTTGTCTACCATAGCACATAAATATCTTGAAAGGAATGGTAAATATATTGCGGCGAGTACTGTGAAAATAAACTTACTACCTAACTCATCTGCTCTGGTGTGAAGGCGTCTAAGCCCTCTTGTTCATCGTCATCCGAAGTATCGGTCGCATCACGATCAAAATCATCTTCAACCGCCTTCTCTGCGTCTCTACAGTACCCAGAGATCGTGTCCGCAGTCACTGAATCTTCAAGAATACAGATATCAGCGTAATCAGGCACTGAGAGATACTTCTCTTGCTTGAACGAAGACAGCTTTACATCAGAGACATACACTCTATCACCTTCTTCTGCGTCGATTTCGACGCTCCAGAGGACCATTTCAATCTCGTCATCAAATCCGCCCTCATTATCCAGCGTAGAAACGACGTATTTCTGCGAGATCTTGTCCGTATCAGCGTCTACCTTATCATCTATTCTCACCACCGTAGCGAATTTATCTACACCTCTTGTGACTGGTTTTGATCCTACCCACCAAACCTCTCGGTCGTTGTCCCAGTCAATCGCATCCTCTGCTCTATACGAGATTGGTTTTGGAACACTGGTGCATTTTACCATTGCTCCTTCGACCTCTACCTCTAATTCGAAGTCGAGACCGTCTATATAGACAGAATACCGGGCACATTCTGCTTCTCTATACGTCCACTCTTTCTCCTGAGTTAGATCTATACTCATATCTAAACATATTGTCACTTATGCCTTATTAGTGTTAGGGCGTTTTGACCACATTTGGCCACAGACTTAGCAAATAAGATTACAAACGCCGAAATATCTTTACTATATTATCTTCATAGACAAATATATGGTGTCAAGCAAACGAGATTTGGTTTGGATCGAATTGATGCGTTATGACCAACGAGCGTGGACAGTTCAGCAAATGCAAGAGAGGATCGAGCAAGACGTACACGAGAGTACGGTTAGACGAGTGTTCAAGTCAGCAGTTGAATCGGACTTGATGAGTCATGAGAAGCACGGGAAGATCTACTACCTGAATTGACTGAGGCAGTTTCTAAGCGACTTCCTTTCTGAGGACGATGGAATACTCACAGAACATTGGTTAGCCTGTTCTGGGCATCAATACGTGCCCGCATATAGCTCAAAAGAAGTAGTCGAGCAACGTGTGCGAGAGTCAGATTGCTTCAGATAGGTACTGAACTTCATCGATGATCGATGCCTGATTACACTCTTCAGATATTGCTGATTCAATAATCGACGGAGAAGCTACCCAGACCGGAGTATAGTCGTACTCGCCCGTGTCCATATTCTGTACTCTCACGATCTCCTCACCAGAGAGTTCTTCATGAGCCTCAATCAGTTGTTCTCGTCGTTCATCCACGTCGTCGATGACTCGCTCGAAGAAACCAGATTCAGGCATCGTGACCACCCGCCCTGTAGACGCCTGATTTCTTACTGAAACACTCGCTACAAACCTTGGAGTCAGAACCGAGATCCATACACCTACCAACGGGAGAATCTTCAGGAACACTCACTTCTGGAGAGTCATCAACGCCACAGGAAGCGCACACTGAACCCGTTAGGAAGTCGTCTAACGTATGATTTTGATTAGTTGCGCTCATAGGTCCTCACCTCCATCGTCGTCAGAATCAGTATCCTCAGCGTGGCTCTGTACAGAAAAGTCGTATACCGTCATTGAGGACAATATATCGTCCTCTGATGCTGAAGCATAGTACTCCTTTAAATCATCACGGTCCAAGGCTCTACGTGCGAATTCTTCGTAGAGATCTTTCTGTTCGTCGTACTCTGCACTTTCCTCTAAATAATCTATCAGGTTCATACATAAATAGTAGATAGACCATCCTAATAATGTTCACATCACTTTGTGATGTAAATAGTATTAGGAGAGTAGGTTCTACAGTTATGTATGAGTAAAACTCGGAAGCGGTTATTGATTGTACAGTTATCAGTATCAAAATATTATAGAAGAAATCACTGTGGATTCAGCGTAGCAGAGCTATATGAATTCATGGAGAATCAGAACGGGAAGAATCCAGTTAAGAAGAGGACCGTTCGTAGGTGTCTGAATGATTTGGTTGATGTTGGCTTCGCTAAGAAGAAAGAAATGGCTAACAGCACTCTATACGTTCCTGATATCGCCTTATTTCCTCAGCCTGAGGATTCGGTTCAGCGGTCAGATCCAGAAGAAGTGATTGTGTTTGATTTCAGCGGAGATTGAATATTAGTCTGTTGTCGTTGGTGGTGCAGTTATTTTTGGCTTCCATAGGGAAGGTGTCGGAGAGCAAATGACAGTGACAGTCCTCCACACCAGCCGTGACAACATCAGATCTCCTTCGTCTCGAACCCCTAACTAACGTCAAAATGTGAGCGCCGTATTCTAACTAACATCCGAGACTCTTGCCCTCAAGCGCCCTTGTGGACGATAATAGCGGAATAGTACAGCAATAAAGTATCTAACTCGAATTTTATTTTTTTAGCGATTCAGAATTCGACTGCACCGATGCCCTTCAGACCCTTGTGTTCATTCTTATTTTCATCGTAGCCATTTTTGAGCATCTTGCGGAGAGCAACAACAACTGAGTGGAGCGAGTCTTGAGCGTGTTGCCTTGTATCGTTGTATGCCTCTGGACACATTGTTTTCTCAGATAGTTCATCCACCAACTCGTATGCCTCTTCCGTGGTAAATTCGCCCACAACCATATCTTCCTCCTTCAGTCCGACGTATTCGTACATATTATCAGACGGCTCGTGGCTCTGCCAATCCTCGTCTGCGATCTGACTGACTATCCTCGTCGTATCTACTTCAACAACGTCGTCCGTCATCGAGGATATCTCGATTGCATCAACGTACTCCTGAGCAGTTGACTCGTGGACATGGAACACATCTTTCGCCTTCCTAATCGCCTCCTCTCTATCCCAATCTCTATCTGAGTTTTGGAGAGCAGTTTCGAGAGCTTGGCTTCGGTTCGCTACACCCTCCGTGATATCTTCGCCACGGTCTTCGAGGATGGATATCGAGACCGAATCAGACTCGTACCAATCATCAGATCGAACAAGATTCAGTTCCCGGTGAGCTTCGTCTACTCTGTATTCATCTGAATCGCCTTCTACAATAGCCCGAGCAACATCATGAGATAGAGTCCGTCGCTCATCTTCGAGGAATTCTACCAGTTCTTTCTTACACTGGATTCTATCCATTCGGTCACTGTATGCCGATTCTACGAGAGTATATACAGCATCAGCAATGTGATCGCCTAACCCACGCTGTAGTGTTAGTTGTTCAGTCAGAGTTGTCGGCAGATGGATGTTGACATGATCTGCACGCTCATCTGAGTCGATATCAGCATAATCTGTAGCGAATTCTTCTACGTTGCCAGCAGCTTTCTCGAATTTTATTTTCTCAACGGCTGTGAGTAGAGAGTGAGAAGCAAGGGAGGTCAATCGGTCGTCAACAAATTCCTCAAAATCACTCGCAGAGTCCTCATACTCACCGTTGGCGAAGAGAAGAGCCTCATACGCTTTGACACCCTTGGTCATTGACTCGTCCTCACCTTTCTTCAGCCACTGATACGTCCAAAATGGCATCGTTGGCTGTTTTCTACTCGATTCTGTATTCTGATAGAGCGTTTCGTTCACTATCATATCAAATACAATATATTTCCTGCCCTATATATGTTGCCACGGTTGTACTGTTAGTTAGAATTATACAGTAGTAGTATGTAGTAAGTAAAGTGTTAGTTAGTATAGTTAGTATATAGTGTAGTTAGCGGTTGCGGTGGTGGTGCTGGTGATGTACTGAAATGGATTCTGCGGTTAGAAGGCTTCTCTGGACTGATTGGGTTTCTGAGTACACCCCTTCTCTTACACTCTCTGGTGAGAACTGCTCAGAAAATAATATTCGAGAAAGATTAGTTAGAGGTCTTAGCGCAGAATGGGCACTCTTGATTTTCCTCTACGAGAGTCCATTCGTGATCATTTTCACAGATCCAATACAGATCTTTTTCTCCTCGATGTTGTTGTGCGCTCATGATATCACCACTATATTGTTAGTGTATTTATATAATAAACTCCCTGCACTAAATTACTTTCGGTAATATTGTTTTTAGAGATTTTCTGCGAGGTCTTGGGCAGCTGAACGAGTTTTGGGTCGATACTTTTCGTTGTCTTCTCGAAGCCCGTCTTCCAGTATCCCGACGTATTTGGCGGTCTGTTCAACCCCTCCCTTATGTCCCATGAGCTTGGATAGCGTTTTCAAGTCCATTCCGTTGGCAACTCGATAGGTAGCGTAGGAATGACGAAAGTGGTGAGCTGTCGGGAACCATTGTTTGCGCCCTTTGGCGTCTTCTGCATAGGAATATGAAACGTCAGTTCGATCCGCAACCCGCCGAACGATCTTGTTGATATACGCAGGCTGCACTTGCTCCGAGTGTTGAGTGATGATTAGATATTCACTATCTTCAGCTTTGGAGTACTGACTTCGCCCTCCGTAATCGAGCCATTCACGGAGTACAGGCTTCAATTCGGCAGAATATGGAATCGGTCGAGTTTTGTCGTTCTTCTTGTTGTCCACGTTGAACACTTGCTTGTCTCGGTCGATCTTCTGAATTGTAGTTTCAGCAAGCTCAGACCTCCTCATTCCTGTCTCCCAGAGGGTACGGATTACAAGCTCTTCTCGGGTCGTCTCGCAGGCATCCAGAATTTCGGCGTAGTCGTGAATATCTACGAACAGGACTTCTTGCCCGGTTTCTTTTTGATAGAGATTCTGATCGGTCTTCTCGAACCCTCTGATTTTCTCTACCAAATCTTCCCGATCTTTGTCCCCGAAGAAGGTACTCAGTCGGTTCATGTGCTGGTCTATCGTCCGACCCCACAACCCACGGTCTTCCTGTAGATGTTCGTTGAAAAAGGAGAGGTGGGCAGGTTTCAAATCCCGCCACGAGTCTACGTCTTCTTCGTCCATCCACTCTTCCAG
>JGI12479J12853_1000371_pt1 | contig 30251 bp, 22 predicted proteins | sample A23P3SouthBayCA_2_FD_12853 | JGI IMG/M metagenome (IMG submission 12853) | reverse complement strand
AAGGGCAGCGCGTAGGCGTAGGCTGGCACGGCGGACATTGCCACGATTGCGAAGCATGCCGCAAGGGCGATTTCATCAATTGTGAGAATGCCCGGGTAACAGGACTCAGCTTTGACGGCGGCTATGCTGAGTATATGACAGCTCCGCAAAATGCACTTGCCGATGTCCCCGAATCGCTGAATTCTTCCGAAGCAGCTCCCCTGCTTTGTGCCGGTATTACCACTTTTAACGCGCTACGTAATAGCGACCTTAATCCCGGTGATCTGGTAGCTGTTCAAGGTATTGGCGGACTTGGCCACCTGGGCGTACAGTATGCACATAAGTTCGGATGTGAAGTTGTAGCGCTGTCCCGTGGCACCGATAAACGTGAACTAGCTTATGGATTAGGCGCCGATCACTTTATTGATACCGAAGCCACCGATGCCGCCGAAAAACTGCAAAAGCTCGGCGGTGCAAAAGTCATACTGGCGACCGCTCCCAACAGTAATGCCATTTCGTCTGTTATTGATGGACTCGGTACTGACGGTACGCTGATGATTGTAGCTGCTACACCGGAACCAGTCGAAGTGAGTCCCTTTCAATTAATTATGGGACGTAAATCTATTCGCGGATGGCCCAGCGGTACGGCAAAAGATTCAGAAGATACCCTTGACTTTAGTGCATTAACAGATATCACGCCTACTATCGAAACCTATCCCCTTGAGGAAGCAAATGAAGCCTACGATCGAATGATCAATAATGAGGCTCGATTTCGCGTAGTATTAGAGATCTGATAAATTGTATTACTCGGGAGTACAACTCCTTCGCAACTTTGGGGTCGCAATGTTTTGCATTGCGACCTTTTTTATTGATTACTTTTGAATACTTCTAAAACTTCTGGCAACAATTCTCGGCTGCAAGAAAAGCCATTTCCCGATTCGATGGTTTCATTGCCTTCAGTATCACAAAAAGTACCTCCCGATTCCTGAAGTACGGTTAACAGCGGTGCCGCATCCCATATATTCAATACCGGATCAAACATTAGGTCCGCCCTTCCCGTAGCCACAAGCATGTGTCCGTATGCATCACCCCAAGTACGGTGAATGCGCGTTTTTTCGACCAGAGCATCAAACGCATCCCCATAGCCAAACTCGGCCGAATTATAGACATCCGTACTCATAAAGCTAGCTTCGGATAAATCATCGCAAGAACGTACCCTGCACGACTTGCCATTAAGGCGCGCCCCCTTTCCTTTGGCCGCATCACAGAATTCATCCAGCGCCGGAGCGTAGATAATACCAATCACCGGTTTTCTATCTACCACCATTCCAATAAGCGTGGTGTATAGCGGTACCCCGTGAATAAACGACTTCGTGCCATCGATAGGATCCAAAATCCACTGAACGCTGCTCTCGGGGTTGCGATCCTCGTATTCCTCTCCTACAATGCCATGCTCGGGAAAACGGCTTATGATCTCCTCCCGCATAACCGTTTCCGCCTCCCGATCAGCAACTGTTACCGGAGAATTATCAGACTTACGCTCCACGTCAAATGATTTATTAAAATAATTGAGCGTATGATCACCGCCCTTTTTTGCAATTTCAATGGCAGCCTCATGAACACTATTCAAATCAAAATTCATGTGTACTTATAGTCTTAGTGTGGTTATTTTCAGCAAGTCAAATATAGGACTCTGAATTCAAGATTCAGAATCCTTAAGATTCAAATTTAGTGTTAAGCTTTTATTCTCATTACATGACTGATTCACAGATTTTTAGCAGTATTGCGCAGGAATTGAATTTCAACTCGAAGCAGGTTAAAAGCGTCGCTGACTTTTTGGATAGCGGGGCCACCGTTCCCTTTTTGGCCCGCTATCGCCAAGAGGCCACCGGTGGACTTGATGAAGAGGATATCCGGAATGTGCGCAACAAACTGGAGTTCCATCGTACGCTCGACGATCGCAAGCAGACGATCCTCAAAACCATCGATGAGCAAGATAAACTGACCGACGAGCTTGAGAAAAAGATTAAGTCGTGCACCGACCTGAATTCGCTGGAGGATCTCTACCTGCCATACAAACCAAAACGCCGTACCAAGGGCGATATGGCCAAGGAGAAAGGTCTGGAGCCGCTGGCCGAGCTTATCTGGGCGCAGGAGATTGAGCAAGGCGATCCCATGGAGCCCGCGGCCAAATTTGTGGATGAAGAGCAGGAAGTCGAATCTGCCGAAGAAGCCATGGACGGGGCCCTTGATATTGTTGCCGAATGGATTAACGAGTCGGCCGATGTGCGCGAAAAGCTACGCGAGATCTTTCAGGAGCATGCCGTAATTAAGACCGAGAAAAATCCCGCTGTGGAAGAGCGCACAAACTTTGAAGATTACTACGAATTTTCACAGAAGGCTAAGAATCTAAAACCGTATCAAATTCTTGCCATCAACCGAGGGGAACGCGAAAACGTGTTATTTGTAAATGTAGAGCTGTGGGATGACATCACACTCGAAAACATTGACGATGTGGTCATTAAAAACAATATGAGTATTTTTGTCCCCCATATTCAGGACGCGATTGAAGACGCCTATAAACGACTGCTGTTCCCCTCACTTGAACGCGAGCTGCGCAATCAGCTCACCGAAAAAGCTGACCAGCACGCTATCGAAACCTTTGCTACCAATCTTTCTAATTTACTGATGCAACCACCGCTCGACCATAAAGTGGTTATGGGCATAGACCCCGCCTACCGGAGCGGCTGTAAGGTAGCAGTGGTGGACGAGACTGGTAAGTACCTCGAAGGAACGACTACCTATCCCACACCGCCACAAAAAAAGGTGGCTGAAGCCGAACAAGTTTTTGACAAACTTATTGATAAATACGATGTGAATCTTATTGCGATCGGCAACGGAACCGCGAGTCGGGAAACTGAGCAGATTGTAGCCAACTTCATCCAAAAAAGAAAAGAGAAGCATCCCGATGAAGAACTCAATTATATGATTGTCAACGAGGCCGGCGCTTCGGTCTATTCAGCATCAAAAGTAGCTGCCGAAGAATTTCCGGAATTGGATGCTCCTCAGCGGGGCAACATTTCCATCGCCCGGCGGGTTCAAGATCCACTGGCCGAACTCGTGAAAATTGATCCAAAGTCGATTGGCGTGGGATTGTATCAGCATGATGTAAATCAAAACCAGCTGGCCCAATCGCTCGATGATGTCGTTGAAAGCTGCGTAAATCAGGTGGGTGTGAACCTAAATACGGCCAGTGCTCCGCTATTGTCCCATATTTCCGGTCTAAGCAGTAGAGTGGCCAAACGCATAGTAGAACATCGCGAAACCGAAGGAACGTTCTCAGATCGACAAGAAATCAACGAAATTAAAGGAGTTGGAGAGTTTCGCTTCCAGCAGGCGGCCGGATTTATGCGTATTCCCGAATCTAACAATCCACTTGATAACACGGCCATCCACCCGGAAAGCTATGAGTCCACCGAAAAACTGTGTAATCTTTTCGATATTAATCTGGATAAACTTAATCAGCAAACCGAAGCGATTTCCAATAAGCTAGAAGATATTGACAAGAGGGAAGTCGCCGAACAGATTGGCGTTGGTGTGCCAACTCTTGAATTGATCATAGAAAATTTACAGAAACCGGGACGCGATCCGCGGGAATCCCTGCCCAAGCCAGTACTTCGAAATGATATCATGAAGATGGAAGATCTAAGTGAAGGCCAGGTGCTCGAAGGCACCGTTCGCAACGTGGTTGACTTTGGAGCTTTTGTGGATATTGGAGTTAAGCAAGATGGGCTTTTACACATCTCAGAAATGGCCGATCGCAAGGTCGAAGATCCCCATGATATTGTGGCGGTTGGAGACATCCTCGAACTCACCATTGTATCGCTCGATCTGGAGCGCGGGCGCATCGGATTATCGCTTTTAGATTAGTCTGATTCTAACTACCAATTATTCGTCGTTGGGATTTAGATTTTGTGTTCTAAATAAGCACACAATACAGATTCAAACAAAGGCTAAATGAACAGAAAAATTACCGACCCTTTAGCCCGTTATTTTTGTCTTTGTTCAGATTAAAAATCAGCAAAGATCGTTATCTGTAGCAAAATCTGTAATTCCCATCATTGGCATTTCTCCATTCTAAAAAAAATTAAGTGGCCATACCTACTTTTGCACAATGTTAATGATCTTCACATCGTCAACTACTTTTCAGTGGGAAACCTATTTTAAATGATAATGATACTATTTAGGAAATATAATGCACATAATTATATAAATTTAACATAAGATTATTACTATATTTTACTGCATTACAATTACTTACATAAATAATAAAATCCTATGAAAAATTGTCTTGATCATATTTTTAGCCATTAACTTAAATAATTAAGGGCGATACCATTTGTGTGGAAGGACATTCTAAAACAAATTATTACACCCTATAAACTATTGATATTTATAGCTTTATATATTATACCTTCTATTTTACGGGTCCTACTCCAAAAAATGTGATAAGCAGCACCTAAATAAATTAGGTGTCGCACAATTTGAGCACTATTCCCTCCCTAAAGTATTTTATAAGTAAATGCTTTAATTCATTATACTCCAGATTAATTCACCCATTTATGTTAAGTATATCGCTACTCTTGACAATCTTATTATATAGTTCCTTTCTGCATAAGACCCGAATATCTAAATATAATAGTAGCCAACGCTCTAAGTCATTGTCAGCCAATATAATAATGGTACAGCCTACCCAACTCAGCTCTTTCTCTCTATTTTTATGCCAAATTGCCACATTTAACCATTATCTGTTTCTGAATTAATTATTTGCTCTCATCAACCAAAAAATAAAGACGCTTTCTCCTCCCCACTCCACTAGAATATCTGAATATAACCTAGGGTATAATTGGGCTTTTGTTTACTAATTTATCAAGCATAATGAATACTCATATTTTCCTCTTTTAAAATTCCCATTTACTTGATAATAAATCGTTGTTATTCTACCTAAAAATTTTCTACTGGAAGCCAGTTAAAACTTTCTTTTTATTGCAATGAATAATTTTAAATCCACCCTCTATAATGGAGCCTACTTCAGGTCATTATTAACGCCCTTAAATCAGAGAAGTTTTGGCCAGTAATCTTTCTATCTGATAAGGTCTTCTCAACAGTAAAGGCCCTCCCCCTTCTTGGCTTTTTCGTTTCATACTTCCCTAATATTTTTATTACTATAGGTGATCATGTCAGGTCAACAAATTTAGTTGTGTAAGTCCAAAATACGTAACACTCAATCTCCTTAGTCAATGAACTTTCAGCAGCTCACCGAACAATATCATCTGCCTGTTTACAACCGTTATCCCATTACATTAACCAAAGGTAAGGGGGCCTATGTTTGGGATGATAAAGGCAACAAATATCTCGATGCCCTGGCGGGTATTGCAGTCAATAGTTTGGGACATTGTCATCCCAATGTTGTGGAAGCAGTACGCGATCAAGTTGGACAGTTAATGCATATCTCCAACTTTTACTACAATAAGCCGCAGGCTCAATTGCTCGAGCTGTTATCCAACATTACGGGCCTGGATAAAGGTTTTATATGTAACAGCGGTGGAGAAGCAATGGAAGCTTGTCTTAAAGCGGCTCGCAAATACGGGCAAGCCCACCAGAAAAAAGGTCCCATATTAACCGTTAGTAATGCCTTTCACGGACGTACAATGGGTACAATATCGATGGGGATGGATAAATATTCAGAGGGCTATGATCCGCTATTAGGCGGTTTTCAGCAAATTCCTATGAATGATGTAGGAACGTTGAAACAGAACTTCGATAACGATACGCTTGGAATTGTTATAGAAACTATTCAGGGATCGGGTGGACTTCACGTTGCTTCCCAAGAATTTATGGATCTTATTCAACAGCTTTGCAATCATCACAATGCGCTCTTAATTGTTGATGAAGTACAAACCGGTATTGCACGCACCGGCAAAATGTTTGGCTTTGATCATTATGGAGTACAACCTGATATCATTGGGATGGCCAAAGCAATGGGTGGGGGGTTCCCCATTGGAGCAATGGTTTGTTCCAATAACGTTGCAGAGACCATGAGTTATGGAGATCATGGGAGCACATATGGGGGAAATCCGTTGGCTTGCGCCGCTTCGTTGGCAGCATTAAATACTGTTGTTGATGAAAACCTAACGGAACAGGCTGCTGAAAAAGGCAATTTTCTGAAGCAAAAAATAAAAGACTTAAGTACCGACGTCTCCGAAATTACTGATATTCGAGGACGAGGCCTGATGATTGGCGTAGAACTCTCCTTTGAAGGACGACCGGTTGTAGAAGAGATGATGCATCAGGGAGTGTTATCAAACTGTACACAAGGTAACGTCATGCGATTAGTGCCACCTCTGGTGATCAAAGAAGAAGGTTTATCAACCTTAGCCGCAGTATTAATCTCAGCAATCAAAAAAACATCCCCATAAGGAAAACAAAATGGCGATATTTTTGTTATAGTTACTGCACCAAGAATAATTTAACTACAGCGATGCATCTTAGTAAGTTTTTAATGGTAGTTTTTGTGGGCGGATGGCTATTGGGAGTACCACTGGTAGGCGCCGCCCAGGAAACCGATACCACACGAATTTCTATTGAACAGGATGAGGAGGCCGAAGCTCCTCTACAACTGGATCAGCAATACAGCAGATCGGTCTCGGGCGGAGCACTTACCGACATGGGTACCTATAACGTACCTAATTCCACGCAGTATTATCACGCTCCCTTTGAGGCGCAAAATGAACTGGATCGGGCGGTGGAAGCCTATCGCAAAGAGATGGAGAAGAACTGGTATTGGCACTTCTTGAGGGCCGTTAGCCCTTATATTCGGCTACATCTGGGTGTTCGTGATTTTAACAGCCTGCAGATTGTGGGACGTGATAACCCGCTTTTCCAATCCTATCAAAGCAATGAAAAACGGCAATGATATATTGGAATCAGCCAAATAATTGATCAAACACACTCTTTACTTTGTCAAGATCTTCATCCGTGATCTGAAAGTGAAAGGTAGCTCGAAGCGTTTGAGGCCCAAATGGAACAAGCTTTATGCCTTGCTTAGCCAGCTTTTTTACAGCTTCCCGGGCTGATACGTTCTTGACATCAAAGATCAAAATATTGGTTTCTACAGATTCCAAATCGATCGAAAGCCCAGAACATTCATCGATAACTTTTGCCAACTCTTGAGCTCTGCGGTGATCCTCTTTTAGCTTAGGCAGATGATACTCTACAGCAAAATCTGCAGCGGCAGCTAAAATTCCGATTTGCCGCATACCTCCGCCCCACATTTTTCGCATGCGTCGTGCCTCGGTAATATTTTCTTGAGATGAAAGTATCATTGATCCTACCGGTGCACCGAGTCCCTTGCTGAAACAAACAGACATGGTATCAGCAATACGACTATAAAATCTGGGCTCTGTTTGCGTGGCAGTCATTGCGTTCCAGATACGGGCTCCATCAAGATGCAAAGCCAGATCATTTTGAGTGGCAAAGGCACTAATTGATGCTAACTCTTGCTCGGTGTAACAGCATCCTCCCCCCTTGTTAGTTGAATTTTCGAGCGCAATAACTTTTGTCTTTGGTTCCCATTCCTGTTGTCCGCGGATGATATCCTGTAGCAGATCCGCAGAGAGTTTGCCCTTATTTCCTTTCAACGGTCGAAGCAATACCGATGAAAGATGGGAAGCTGCCGTGGATTCATAGTTAAAAATATGACCTTTTTCCTCAATCAGCACTTCATCACCCTGATTCGTGAGGAGATTAACAGACAACTGGTTCGCCATCGTGCCGCTGGGCGTAAAAAGTCCGGCCTCGAAACCAAACATATCAGCAATCTTCTCCTCAAGGGCATTCACGGTGGGATCCTCCCCAAACACATCATCCCCAACCTCAGCCTCGGCCATCACTTCCCGCATTTGGGGCGTTGGAGTCGTTACCGTATCACTTCGTAAATCAATCATAATTCAAATAGAAATTATTGCGTATTTCTTGGAGTATTTACAGTGCGAGCTCTCTTATTTTGTCTTCTCCAGTATGCTGTAAAAGCTCTCCGTATCAATGTTGGTACCACAGACGATAATTCCGACATTTTTATCCATTACTTCATCGGCAAGGGGACCTGTTGCTGCTGCCAGTGCAGAGGCTCCGGCTGGTTCTACGGCCAGTTTCAGCTCCTCAAACATCATGCGCATGGTCTGTGCCATCTTCAAATCAGTAATAGTAACAACTTCATCCACAAAGCGCTGGCAGAGTCCAAAGCTATATGGAGCGGCATGTGGAGCCCCCAGACTATCGGCAATAGTATCAACCTCATCAATTTCGACCGGCTCTCCTGCTGCAAGGCTTTTGCTCATGCTATCAGCACCCACCGGTTCTACCCCATATACCTTGCAATCAGAAATCATCTGTTTAACGGCTGCTGATATTCCGGCACATAATCCTCCACCACCGATGGGAATAATCACGGCATCTAATTCCGGGACATCCTGGGCAAACTCAAGTCCCACAGTTGCGGTACCCAGCGCTGTTTGTTCTCCCTCAAAGGGATGAATAAATGCACGATTTTCTTCTTTTTCGATCTCCTTCACGCGATGAAAAGCCTCATGCACATCATCTACCAACTCAACTGTTGCGCCATGTGATTTACACTTTTCAACTCGAAATGAATTGGCGGTTTTGGGCATCACCACCTTGGCCGTTGTGCCGAGTGATTTTGCCGCATAAGCAACGGCAATGGCATGATTCCCTGCACTTACAGCGGTAACTCCTCTTTTAAGCTGCTCTTCCGTGAGATCCAGCATATTCATCAGCGCGCCGCGTGGTTTAAAACTACCGGCATACTGGAAGAGCTCCAGCTTCAAAAACAAATTAGTTTCCCTACTCAACAGTTGATCCTTGACATCGCTCTGCCACTGCCAGACAGGCGTCCGCCGAACTTTTCCGCCCAGTTTTTCTCGCGCCTGTTCAACCTGTCTCGGAGTTGGAATTTTAATCGTTTCCATACCTCAATAATTTTTTAAGAGTTTATCAGTTTTAGGAACCCATATAAAACCTACTAAAAAAAGCTCAAAGGGAGTTTTACTCCTGTTAAAAGGATTAAACAGTCGGTGCTACAACCATCTTGAAACGAAACCTGTGTTTTTAATAAACTATGAGATCTCTCAAATACCTGACAGATTGAAATATCAGTCACTTATCAGTCCTTACATTTACTCTTTTATACCGGGCAAACCTCCTGCCGGCTTATCATTGCCCCACCATCGCTCGGGAGCTTTACGTTTACGCGGATAAATCTCATCGAGTGTTTCTCCATTATACAAACGGCCATTTTTCATTACCCAGCGGACCGAGTTGGTATTACGGATTTCATTCAACGGATTTTTATCTAAAATAACCAGATCCGCCAACTTACCTTTTTCTATAGATCCCAGATCCTGATCTAAACCTAACGACTTTGCTCCAAGTATCGTCGCTACTTTAAGAGCATTGTGATTCGTCATTCCACCGGAATGTACAGCCCAAAGCTCCCAGTGATATCCGAGTCCCTCCAGCTGACCGTGACTTCCAATACCGCCCCAGCCTCCGGCATCTACAAGATCTTTCATAAACTCTGCGTGCTTGTAAAAAGCATGCTCATCTTTGGTTGCCCAGAATCCTCGTCGCCGCGATTTCGATGCCAACTCTGCATAAGGAGTAAAGAACGACAACTTGGAATCTTTATACGGCTCTTCATTGGCATAAAACCATTCTTCGGCCCATGGACCGCCATAGGTAACCAACAGCGTAGGCGTTACTGCCATCTTGGATTCAGCAACAACCTCTACGACTTCATCATAAATCGGATACACCGGGAAGTTGTGCTCATGACCGGGATAACCGTCAATAAGCTGATTGAGATTAATTTTCCAGTCCAGTGCTCCTTCCGTTGTCGGGAGTATTTTCTGCTCTTTGGCCGCCATCAAAATCCACTGGCGCTGCTGGCGGTTACCTGCAATATACATCTTGATATATTTGGTATGATAGTACTCACTATATTGCCGCATTACGTCCTTCGCGTGATCCAGATCACGAATATCATATGCCCAATATCCAAGTCCCGGCCCCGTAGAATACACACGCGGACCAAGCATTTTTCCGGCATTCACCATATCGCTATATGAAAGAACATCCGTAGTGGAGGTCTGCGGATCTCGGGTTGTGGTCACTCCATACGCCAGATTTGCCCAGTAATTCCAGATCTCATTTTTGTGGATCCCCCACGTCGGCCACATATGCGCATGCGTATCGACCAAGCCGGGAATTATGGTCTTGCCGGAAACATTAATACTTTCTGCTCCGGACGGTACATCGAGCGTTCCGGTCATTCCCACCTCGTTAATGCGATTATCTTCAATCAGAATGTCTCCTTTTTCAATGACTTCACTACCATCCATTGTTATGATGCGAGCTTCTCGCAAAAGCACCACACCTTCGGGCATATCCTGTTCATAAGTAACTTCTATGGCATATTCTTTTGGACTATATTCTTCCGGTTCTTCCTCTTCATCCTTCTCGGGCTTTTCTTCCTCGGATTTTTCCTCATCCTTTTCGGCTTCTTTTTCTTGCTCTTCCTCTGCTTTTTGAGCCACTTTTACGCTGTCTTCAAAGGCTTTGGCCTCATCCAGATCATACACAAAGTGTCCGTTACCGATGGACCAGTGCACCTTACGTCCGCCCGTATCCCAGTGTGGAAATTGACCGCCAATCTCAGTGAGTTTTCGAGCGGGAAACTGCGCATTATCAGGATTTGCAACCGATATATCGATTTTTTCACCGACCTCAGGTACTGTAGCTACATATACTTCATTATTAATCTGCGCCAACGCTTGGTCCCCTTCCGGCGCCATTGTAATCAGTGAGGCTTCGCTTGGCGGATTGTTTTCCTTTGCTGAAACCGGATGCAAAATGCGCTCTTGGTGCGGCATGCCATTTTGATTCCCAAAACCAGCCGTCGTGATACCAGTCATCTCCAGATACTCTTTCTCATCGGTGCCGTCCCAACGAATCGAAACCAGCGTATTATCGTCATTGAGATAAATCCGGTCATTATCCTTAACAAAATGCGGGTTAGTTTGGCCGTCTGCTTTAGCAACCAATGTTGCCTCTCCGCCATCAACGGGAATCCATGAAATTTCATCCAGTGAACCAAAATAAGCACCGGGGCCGAGGCCATCGTGATAATCTTCTGCGGCCCCTTTCAGAAAAACAATTCGGTCACTATTGTACGACCATGCCGGGTTTCCGTAAACAGCTGCCTGCTCGGTAAGTCGCTGCAAATTTCTCCCGTTAGGCCTAACCTTATAAAGATGTCCGCCCTCATCTTCATCCCAGGTTGCAAAAGCAATCCATCTGCCGTTGGGCGACCACGTAGGATGCGCCTCGGTAACATCCATATCCGTAACGCGACGCGGCGTACCATCGGGAAAGTCCATTACATACAGCTTATTCATAACCGTAAAGGTCAGCTGCTCTCCATCGGGCGACGGCTCGGCGTCTCTTATTTGCGTTGCGATGGCCTCTTTATCATCGTTGATGGGATAATCGAAATCCAGACGCGGACCAAGCTCAATTTCAGTATCAACTGTAAACGGAATCTCTTTTGCTTCTCCGCCATCAATCGGAATACGCCATATTTTTCCACCGTAATAGGCTACCAGCTCTTCGCTATCCGGGGTAAATGACATGCCGGGATAAACCCCCATCGTGGCACGGGATTCCTGATCATCGCGCTGAACCGGATACGCCAACCAGCGCTCATCACCATTATCGCGGTTCCGAATTACCAGCCCGGTTTGATCTTCATAACGAGATCCGTATACCAACCATTTGCCATCAGGCGAAACAACAGGTGTAAATGCCGAGCCGTATCGAGATGTGATCGTACTCGTTTCTCCATTTTCGCGGTCATAAACACCTACCTGAAACTGTGGGAGCTGCGCATTGTAATTCCACGCTCCCATCCGCTGTGAATAGTAGATAAAACGTCCGTTGGGACTTACCGCCGGATCTATCGTTCGCAAGTTTTCCGGTTCATCAATAAGCTGTACGCCACTTCCCCCATCTTTATGATACATCCATAATTTGTTGGTCAATCCCCCTTTGGCTGCAATGATATAATCACCGTCAGAGGTCCACTCAGCAGAAGGATAACGATTATCCTTGCCCTTGGTAACCTGGTGAAGCTCTTCTGTCTCCAAATTCATGTACCACACCTCATCCGATCCGTCCCGATCGGAAGTAAAAAGGAGGTTTTTACCATCGGGACTAAACCTCGGATGGGCATCAAAGGCCATTCCATCAGTAAGCTGCTCAGCTTCGCCGCCCTTAAAAGGCATCTTATAGATATCTCCCATTAGGTCAAAAGCTATCTGCTGGCCATCCGGACTCACATCCACTGATATCCAGGTACCTTCTGAAGTGCTTATGTCAATAAGCCGTTCCGCTTCAAGCGGCAGATCAGCCTCTTTCGTCGTAGCAGTATCAGTCGTATCAGACTGCAGCGTTAAAAGTGAACTATACGTTACATTCACTGTTTCGAAGCCATCGGCCTGAGCATTCGAAATAGCGACCATCATGCAAAAAACAATGAGAAGAAGTGATTTAAAAGTATTCATAAAGATCCCGTATTCAATAAGAGTTTAGACGTCAACAAATAACAAGAATATGATAAAAATGGAAACGAGAAACATTTTTTTACACCTTAGTTACCATTCTGAGCAGTTAAATGTACTATAAAGGCATCCTTTTATTTATCAAAAAGTTTTAGAAACTTACCTTATGAACATTAAATAATTGCTATTGAGTGAGAACGAATTACATATCGACGAGCGAAATCACGAACGGGTGCCCACCGTAACCGAACGACTCGCTCATGCTTTGTTTAGTGCATTTCTCGGATTTGCGCTCATTAATATTATAGCTTTCTGGATGTTCCCCGGTGTTGGCCTTGGAGCAATCTATATGTTTTCCGGTATCCACGCTGTAACATCAATAGCCAGTAGTTTAACTACGGTTCTTATTTACACGCTCCTAATCTTATTTTTTGTATTCGGATGGTTCCAGGGCAAAAGTTTCACAAACCGCCTCAAGCATTATATAAACTCGTGGAAGTTTTGGTAGGAAAAATTAAAACCCTCAAGAGTTTAAAGTCCTGAGGGTTTTTAAATCTATAAAAACGGTGTCTTAATCGTGCTTGTAGAACCCTTCTCCGGATTTATCACCGAGCTTGCCGGCATCAACCATCTTAACCAGCAACGGACACGGTCGATATTTGGGATCTTTAAAACCATCATGAAGGACATTTAAAATATCCAGGCAAACATCCAGACCGATAAAATCAGCCAACCGCAGCGGCCCCATCGGATGAGCCATACCAAGCTTCATTACCTGATCTACATCCTCGGGTTCAGCCACGCCTTCATAAACACAATAGATCGCCTCGTTAATCATAGGCATTAACACGCGATTAGATACAAAACCGGGATAGTCAGCTACTTCAACAGGATTTTTATTTAACAGCTTTGCTGTTTCTTCTATAATCTCAACAACATCTTCATCCGTATCCAAACCACGAACAACCTCTACAAGCTTCATCACCGGCACAGGATTAAAAAAGTGCATCCCAATAAATCGCTCAGGACGAGAAGTAGTTGCACCTAATTTCGTTATAGATATGGAGGAGGTGTTGGAAGCCAATATGGCCTCTTCCGGCGCTGCTTTATCCACATCAGTAAACACCTTTTTCTTTAGCTCAAAATTCTCCGGAACAGCCTCTACAACCAGATCTACATCTTTGACTGCCTTACTCGTAACGGTATGCGTCTCAATATTTTCCAGCGTCTGTACTTTTTGCTCGGCATCGATCTTCTCTTTTTTTACCATGCGTTCCAGGTTTTTATCGATGGTCGCAAGCGCCTCGTCAGCCAGCTCTTGATTCATCTCTACCAAATTCACCGGAATGCCGTTCATGGCAAAAACATGGCTAATGCCGTTTCCCATAGTACCGCCGCCAATAACTGCTACTTTTTTAATATCCATATCACTAAAAATTTATTGCAATTAGATGTTGATTAATGATGAAAGAGAGTATCGATTTTCTGAAGCATTTTCAACGATTCACCCAGTAAAATAACGCAACTGTATGGCATCACTATTCTAGTAAACGCACTTTTACATGAATACATCAACTATTGAAACATAACCTTTTTTCGGTTACTCATTAATTACTATGTTTGCTACATTTGCGTTCTATCATCAATTTTCAAGCTGACTTATGAACAAATTTTTACGCATTGCCCTTTTTGTACTCATCTTGATTGTCGGAATCGGTAGCCTGGCCGTCTACTGGACGTTCTATCGTCCGCTTCCCGATTATCAATCCACCCAAACGCACGATACCATTCAGCAACAGATTGATATTCACTGGGATACTCATGGTGTTCCGCATATTTATGCTGATAATAAGCATGATTTATATTACGCTCTCGGATACGCCCACGCCCAGGATCGTCTCTGGCAGATGACCTTGAGCCAGATGGCAGCCGAAGGTCGATTTGCCGAATTTCTGGGAAAAGACCTGCTTCCCTACGATAAACTACAACGTACCCTTGGCTTTTGGGATATAGCGCAACAGATTGCCCCTACTCTCTCCGACTCAAGCCAAAATTTACTTCGGGCTTATTCAGCCGGCGTGAACTCCTATGTCAAAAAGAATCCCAAAAGTCTGCCTATACAGTTTACGCTAGCCGATATGGAACCCATTCCATGGACACCAACGCATTCTATCGCGCTGTCACGGATGATGGCCTGGGAGCTAAACTTGGCCTGGAAATCGGAATTAAACTACGCATATTTTGCTAATATTCTTTCAGAGGATAAATTTTCTCAACTGTTGCCCGATAACAGGTTTCTTTCATCAAATTCAAAAACCGATTCCAGCTGGGCACAAACGCTGATGCCGCTGGTCGAAAAAAATGAAACTCTTAATAAAATCATGGGCCAGCAGGGCTCGCACGTGGGCAGCAACGCATGGGCGGTCAATGCTGAAAAATCATCCTCCGGCGCACCCCTGTTGGCAGGTGACCCCCATCTCGGGTTAAATATGCCCGGTAAATGGTACGAAGCGCATTTTAACGTCAATGGAAGAAATCTTTCAGGCGCTACCCTTGCCGGTGCGCCCATCGTTATTTTAGGTCAAAATGATCATCTTGCCTGGTCACTGACCAACATCATGCTCGACGACACCGATTTTTTTGTGGAAGCGGTAAACCCCGAAAATTCCAACGAATATGTCATTGATTCGCTGGCAAATGAAGCGATTTATGATGAGTTCAAAATCCAAAAAGAGGTTATAAAGATTAAAGGAGCAGATGATACGCTCTTCACCCGTAAAGTTACCAATCACGGACCTGTGATCTCTGATGTATATCCCGAGCAGGAGTACACCAAAAACCGCGTTATATCTATGCAGTGGACCGGCTACGAGGTAACCAATGAGATAGAAGCACTGTTAACCATGAACTGGGCACAATCTTTTGAGGAGTTTCAAAAAGGAGCCTATAACTTTAAGGTGCCGGGCCAAAATTTTATCTATGCAGATAAAGCAGGCAACATCGCCCAACTGTCGATGGCAAATATTCCCATTCGGGATGAGAATCCGGTTTTACTGCGTCAAGGCTGGAATAATGAACACGACTGGCAGGGTTATGTGCCTAATGAGCAGCTGCCAGCGATCATTAATCCCGAGCGCGGATGGGTGGCCAATGCCAACACTGCTCCTGTCGGCAACAATTATCCCTACTATATTTCGGTGTATTGGGAACCGGGTTCCCGCATCAACCGAATCGAACAATACTTGACGGAAAATAAACAGCTGTCCCCACAACTGTTCCAGCAGATGCAAAACGATACCTATTCCAAATTCTCGCGCGATCTTTCAAAGCTTATTCTTCCGGTATTAAAAAACAACGGTCAACAAAAGTTTGAGCCCGCCATTTCGTACCTGGAAAACTGGGATTTTAGTTATGGTAAGTCAGAAACGGCCGCCTCTATTATGGATGTCTTTTTACTTCATCTTGCAAAAAACACTTTTATTGATGAAATGGGAGAAACGGGTTATCAGAACTTTGTGCGATTCTCTTCGATGCCCATCCGCACGCTCAGCCGCTTTCTACGAAACGGGAGCACCTTTTTTGATGATATAAGTACCGAAGATACAACCGAAACCCGGAACGGCATGATCAGGAAAAGTATGAGAGAGACAATCAATTTTCTGCAGCAAAACTATGGCGACGAGCCGTTTGAGTGGCGATGGGAGCAGTTACACACCATCACGTTTAAGCCTCAGCTATTTGGAGAAGCCGCAGAAGATCCCAACGCCCCACAAGCATTAAAACTGATCGTCAATAACTTACTCAATAATGGTCCACACCCCGTAAGCGGACATGACATGAGCGTCAATAACGGAGAATACAGCTGGAATGATCCATATGAAATGGTACTGGGACCTTCAATCCGACGTATTATTGATTTTTCTGATCTAAGCAAAACCTGGTCCATAAATCCCACCGGTCAATCAGGGAATCCCCTTTCACAATATTATGGAGACCAAACCGAGAGCTGGCTCAACGGTCAATATAAATTCTTATACCAGGACAGTACTTTTTTTGATGAAAATCAGTTTAAGACTATGACCTTCATACCTGAGGACAAATGATTTCTAATCAAATAGGTTTTTCTCTGATGTTGATTCCGCAACGGCATTCATCTATGTTATCATCAATCTAGGATCGGCATATATTATTTTTGAAAATCCATGGCTAAACAATTGAAGATCTCTACTAAAAACATATTACTGCTGGTTATAAGCAGTACGGTTTTACTTTTCTCAACCCAATCATGCTCTGCATCCCAAAAAACGACTGCAACCTCACCGCCGGTTGGGAGTATTAAGCAAGAAAGTGTACTGAATAATATTACTAAACACAGGCTGAATACAGAAGAAAGCCAAACGGCTGACCTGAATAAAAAGGTAGCGGATCCCATAACTGTTGATTCATTGCTTGCGGAGATGTCGCTTAAAGAAAAAATCGGGCAGCTGTTTTTTATTCGCACTTATGGAGATTATAAAAGCAACGACAGTCAGTCTTATCAACAATTGCTACGCCACATCCAAGAGTACAAAATTGGCGGACTCGTGTTCTTCAACGGCACCGTTTACGGACAGGCCGTTTTAACCAATAAACTCCAGCGCGCCTCAAAAATTCCGCTGTGGATCACCCAGGATATGGAATATGGCGCTGCCATGCGGATAGAAGGTGCAACGCGATTTGTACATGCCATGGGGGTAGCAGCAACCCAAAATCCCGACTATGCTTACTGGATGGGGAAAATAACGGCACAAGAAGCTAAGGCACTTGGGGTAAACCAGATTTTTGCCCCAGTTATGGATGTAAATAACAATCCAATGAATCCGGTAATTAATGTACGTTCATTTTCGAGCGATCCCGCTACCGTCTCGGAATATGGAAATAAATTTATCGAAGGCGTACAATCTGAAGAAGTGATCCCAACAGCTAAACATTTCCCTGGTCACGGCGATACGGATATCGATTCTCATCTGTCATTACCTGTAATCAAGTACGATTATACCCGCCTTGATAGTCTCGAACTGGTGCCTTTTCGTTCGGCCATTGATAATGGAGTCAATAGTATAATGAGTGCCCATATCTCATTCCCAAAAATTAGTTCCGACTCTGCATTACCTGCTACAATGGACGCCAACATACTAAATCGAATACTCAGAGATACCCTAAATTTTGAAGGAGTAGTTGTAAGTGATGGGTTGGATATGCGTGGGATCTCTTCCCATTTCTCCCCGGGCGAAGCCGTTGTGAAAGCCTTGAAAGCAGGCGTCGACCTCATGTTGCTGAGTCCAGACGAATTAACAGCTCTTCACGAAATTGAACAAGCTGTCAATTCGGGTAAAATCTCAGTAAAACGCATTGACAGTTCTGTTCGTAAGCTCTTGAAATGGAAAAAGCAGAAAGGACTCTTTGAAGACAGGGAAATAAATATTGATTCCTTAAGCGCTAATATTAACACTCGAAACAACCAGTTAATTGCTGAAGAAATCAGCAGAAAATCACTGACACTGCTTAAAAATAACGGTGATATTTTACCTATCCGGGCATCGGAATATCCTAAAGTAATGGTTGTATCGGTATCTGATGGTAAGAGTGGATATACCGGCTCTTCTTTTGTCTCACAGCTCAGGGATTATCATCCCGATGTTAGCAATTACCTTTTGGATCAACGTACAAGTAAAGAAGACAAGCAGGAGATGATCGAAGAAGCCCAAAAAGCAGACCTCATCATCATTGGCTCATTTATTTATGTCAAATCTGGGCAAAAAGTCCAGCTCAACAATGAGCAGCTGCCATTTCTAAAGAAATTAATTCGCAACGAACCCTCCGTTTTAGCCGCTTTTGGAAATCCTTATGTGGTTCAGGATTTGCCGAATACGGATGTACAGCTTTTGGCTTGGTCGGCCAATGGTAATCAAGTAAAAAGTGCGGTGCCCGCGCTGTTTGGCGGATCGGAAATTAGCGGGCGGCTCCCCATCAGCATTCCGGGCATGTATTCCATCAATCATGGATTATATTTGCCACAAACGGCTGTGCGTTACGACGAACCTGAAGTATCGGGTTTGTCACGTGATTCACTTCGCAATATCGATAACATCATGAACGATGCAATATTTGATTCCACCTTTCCCGGTGGGGTAGTCACCGTCGTTAAAGACGGCAACATTGCCTACCAAGAGGGATTTGGATACGAAACATACGAAAAGCTTAACCCGATAAAAGAAGATGCAGTTTATGACTTGGCTTCACTCACAAAAGTAACAGCTACTACGGCTGCAGTGATGAAGCTGGTGGAAGAAGAAAAAATCAGTCTTAAAGATAAGATTGGGAAATATATTCCTGAATTTTCTGAGGGTAAAAAAAAGAATATCACCATAGAAAATTTTCTGTTGCATAATTCGGGGCTCCCTCCTTTTAGGGTCTATGTTGATTCCCTGAAGTCAGAAAAAGAAATCATCGAGGCTATAAAGAATGAACCGTTGACTTATGAAACCGGAACCGATTATCGATACAGCGATCTCGGGTTTATACTGCTTGGAGAAATTATTGAACAAGTTACCGACCGGTCGCTTGATCAATATCTCAGAGAAACATTTTATTATCCTCTGGGTATGTCTTCCACTTTTTTCAATCCAAAAAAAATAGGTGAATACTTTATCGACCGTATCCCTCCTACCGAAATAGACACGGTTTTTCGGGATACTACGGTCCATGCAGAAGTGCATGATGAACGATCCTATTTCTTAAATGGTGTTGCCGGTCATGCAGGATTATTTTCGAGCGGCAGAGATCTGGCTATCTTTTGCCAGATGCTACTGAATGATGGATGGTATGCCGGTCGCCGCTATCTGGAACCCTCAACAATACAGAAGTTTACCAAGCAACAAGGCAAGCATAGCAACCGAGGCTACGGATTTGACCGCAAAAGCGGAGAAAATAGTACGGCTGGATCTATGACCAGTAAAAAAACGTTTGGACACCTTGGTTTTACCGGTACCAGCTACTGGATTGATCCTGAGCGCGATCTGGCAATTATCATTCTAACAAACCGAACGTATCCGTACCGATCATACGGTAAAAACATCAGCAACATACGAGCAGAAGTAGCGGATGCGGTTGTTTCATCAATTATTGAATAATGGATATTAACGACCTTTACGATCACAATTATGTACCCTATTCCAAAAAGGCTACGGCAGCTGTTGTTCGCAGTAAAAGCGGAAAATGGTTTCCCGGTGTACGTATCGAAAACATTTCTTATCCACTAAGTATCAGCGCCACCCAAAATGCCCTTTTTTACTGCCTTAGCGAGGGGCATAAACCCGTCGAACTTTTTACGAATGAAATAAATATGTCAATGATACCAAGCTGGGAAAAAGAATTTGGATTTACGGCCAATTCCCTTGACAGCAATGAACTGCAAAATATCACCTTTGAAAACCCAGTTTTGGATTCTAATATCAACAAAATGAAACAGCTTAAACAACTGTTGGATATGGCTGTTGTCGGGGAATCGGATTTCCCGGTTTCTGCGATAGTAGAAACAGAACAGGGATATTTTACCGGGGTGAATATTGAATGTACTTCGTGGAATATGGGACTTTGTGCCGAACGTGTTGCCATTGCAAAAGCCCTTACTTTTGGTAGTCAGAAATTAATTAGCCTTGAAATACACACCCGCAAAGGAGAATTCAGCAGTCCATGTGGTGCCTGTCGACAGGTTATAATTGAACACCTGCCAAAGAAACAAATTCACTTGCATCATGCTGATGATTCCGAATCTATTCACTTTAGCGAAGATCTCCTACCCCACAGTTTTAGTTCTTCATCACTTTCAAATAGATAATTCACTCAATTTTTGTATGAAATACATTGCAGCACTCGATTATGATCATTTAGATAACGGGGTATTTCTAACCAGTCTGGCCCGTTCACTTTCCCAACAACAAGGCAACTCTGACCTTCGTCCCATCATCATTCATTCCGACAGCGAATACACTGAACGCATTATCCAGACCGGTGTAATGCGGGATGAAGCTACCGTGCGCAGCATCAAAGATCTCAACAATCGGCTGGTTGCCCTTTTTGCCGATGAAGGCGTATCTGCAATAGGGCTTAATCCCTACCAGCGCAACCTGATGACCAAGCAAAACGGGACGTTAACCCTCGATCATTCATTTTTAGACACACTACCCAGCCAGTCGGTATTACTGCTCTCCACGCTGGTCCAAAACGCTGATGAAGATAAAATAGAACCATTACCTCTACCACGTCTTGCTACCTTTTTGTTCGAAGAGTTACAGGCTGATGAGCTATTTCTTTTTTCCAAATCCGACGAATCGGAAATATTTACGAACGACAAATCCGAAAGCGATCTAAGTTGGGATACGATGGATCCAAAATTCAGAGAAAATCAAATTCCGGATGAGTTCAACGATTTTAGTCATCCCGTAAGACTTGCAACTGCCCGAGACTTTAATCAATTACCAGATTTAGGACAGACTACTGCCATCAATAGCAGCAAAAATTGACATATTCCCCGAAAATCGATTTTAAATCACCATATTTTTGTAAAAAGTCCATTTAATGAATTAAAATGGGCTTTTTTACTTGACACAACAGTTCCATATACATAGATTCGACCATTCGATGTATAAAAGAATTCACATCGGGTAAATTTTTTTTAATTATAAACACTAATCAAACGGAGTCATATAATGAGCCGATTCGATGAAATGAGTGATATGTTAGACCAATTGGAACCTGACATTAATAAGTTCTACAACAAAGGGAATAAAGCTGCAGGCACGCGCGCTCGTAAAACTCTTCAAGCTATGAAGAAAAAGGCGCAAGAAATTCGAATGGAAATTCAAGAGTGGAAAAACACTGGAAAGGTTGACGAAATCTAATTTCGTTTATCCACTTGCCAAATTTTTTTTAAGGCCGCTTTTCAGCGGCCTTTTTATTTGCTGCGGATACTATTGAATAGATTTTTTTGCATAAAAAATGCCGCAATAATTTACCCTGCGGCACCTGAAAAGGCGAAATATTCTATCAATTTTATTCCTCTTCACCTTCTTTTCCGATTGGATCTTCTTCAAATGATTCAACAGCTTCTTCAACCTTTCTATAACTGTTGAATACGGTTATCAGTTTAGTAACCATTAATAAGCTTTCAATCCGTTGATCAGCTCCGGCAATACGCAAGTCGCCACCCGCATTGCGCATGGTTGTAAGTCCGCCGATTAAAATTCCCAGACCGGAGGAATTCATAAACTTAACACTGCTCAGATCTGCTACTACTTCTTTTTTGTCCTCATCGATCAAATCATGCAGATCCTCGTTAAATTTATTGGCATCCGGTCCTCCCATCAGGTTACCACTAAACTCTATCACAATACAGTTATAACGTTCGTTAATCGAATAATTCATATGCTGTTTTTCTTTTTAAGTTGTCTCTCAAATTAAATTCAGAGATCATAATATACAAGACTAAGATAAGTATGCTAATTTGAGAGATAAAACTAAAATTAGTACTCTAAAAAAAACAAGCAGTTGTAAGAACAATTAAATAGAAAGACCGTAATAGATCAACGAAAAAGCCAATTCTATCAATACCAGACAGAATAAACTCTTGGCGATGGGCGCCTCGATCTTTTAATGAAACTTATTGGTCAGATCAGCTCCAATCTTGCTGAGACCCTCCCCATATAATTACAGTAGTCAAACTTATCATGCAGTGCACAGCCAGTTTACTGATATTCATAGTTATGACATTACACTCATTGTTATAAAACGGAATGAAGCGTAAATCTGAAAACTAATATTTCCAAACGAGTATCATGTTCGAGTTCAAAAAAACTACTATTGCACAAGGCAAATCCTACAAGTACCAGCTTTACAAACAGAAACATCAGCTAAGCTATGCACAATTTTTAAATTCATTAGCGCAACATTCGGAAGGGTTTCGCCAATTTTTTATTGATCTGTTAGCAAACCTACCTCTTCGTGCCTATCACTGGGAAACTCCGCCTGTTACTAAAAGCACTGTCAATCAGCCGTTTGAGTTTGTCGCAACCCGTAGTTCGGGCATTGACTTGCCTCCCGATCCGGGGCCATTTCAGCAATATTTTGAGTCCGACAAAGATGCTGTAACCTTTGATAATCTTGGCGGCGATGCCAAACTAATTGCACCTACACCCGCTAATCAACAGCTGAACTATTCGCATATTGGCGTTTTTACCAAGAATGCTCCCAAAGAACAACAACTGGCGTTTTGGCAAATAGTAGGAAACGTAACCAATAATCAAATTTCAGATCAACCGATTTGGCTCAATACAGCCGGTGGTGGAGTAGCATGGCTTCATGTTCGACTGGATTCCAGTCCCAAATATTACCGGCACCATCCCTATACCTCGACAGGCTAATTTATTGCCCGGTCCACTGGTAATAAATAAGTCCACCACCACGACCTCCTGAAATAATGTCTGCGGCACCATCGGCGTCAAAATCAACAAATTGAGGAGCAGCTAATCGTGGTGTAGTAATAGAAGTCGGGAGCGGTTCTTTTTCAAATGCAGCATTATTTCCCGCACCTGTATTTCGATAAAATAAAAGTCCTTCAGTTTTGCTCCCGATAAATAGATCCAGATCGGCATCACCATCGATATCATATAATGTAGGAGCACTACGGTGGCCAACTTTAACATCAGTAAACGAATCTTTCTCCAGAACAAAGTCGGGATTCTCGGCTGTTCCCTCATTGCGATAAAAATGAATTTTTCCACCCGATTCTCCCACAAAAAGATCCAGGTCACCATCGTTATCAATATCTGCCAGTGCAGGCGTACTGTTACTTCCACGCTCCAGCTCTACAAACGATTCGTCTACTTTTTCAAATCCACTGCCGGTATTCCGGTAGTAAGCGATTCGTCCTTTCCAGGTTCCTAACAGCAGATCATCAAGATCATCCCCGTTTAGATCTCCCAATGCAGGTGCATAATGATAGGCATTCGACAGATCTAACTTTCCGGACTGATACAGTGATGGATTTTCCTTCGTACCACGATTTTCGAACTTATACACGATCGAAGATTTACGTCCACCGGGATCAATTTTATTCGCCAGTAACAGGTCGATATCGCCATCGCCATCAATATCACCGGTTGCAGGAATACTTTCATTTCCAATATCAATACTGTGCAAAAACTGTTCGGTTTGTTGGCTGAATCGACCATTGGCATTCTGCTTATAGAAATAAAGATTCTCAGCCAGCGTTCGACTTGCATTATAGGCTCCCCCCAATACACCAATCAGGAGATCCTGCTTACCATCCTGTCCCCAATCAGCAAAAGTAGGTGCATTATAGCCGCTGGATTCTACAGGATTGGAAGACGGAAATGGCTGCGGCTCACCCTGTAGACCAGGATTACTGCATGATCCCCTGTTCTCAATAAGCAAAAGACTAGGTTCAAAAAAGTCGCCCCAGAAAAGATCCTGATCGCCGTCATCATCAATATCCACAAAGGTAAGCGTGTTAGCCCCATGCATGGTACCAATTTGTTTGACGATCTCGATACCTTCAAATTTCCTGCTAACTAACTCAAATTGAGGTACGTCTCTGTCATCACGCCCTACCGATTCGTAGCGCATGATAGTACCATCCAGTCGCCCGATAAACAGATCAAGCTTGCCGTCGCAATCGATATCCGTAACATTTGGAATATTCTGGCGGTCTGAAAAGATAGGTTCTCCATTAGTATCCTTTAGGGTATCTGTCACTAACGTGAAATCGGGCTGCTCGGGACTACCATCATTGCGATAATACCGAATATAGCTGTAAGGCTGCTCGGCCAACAGATCCATGTCCCCATCCTGATCCAGATCAGCAAAACGATACCACTCTCCAATATCGAGATCGTAATATTTGTCGGTTTGCCAGTTTAAGTCCGAGTCCTCATTCTCAAAAAACATGAGCTCATCCGAATTCTCCTGTATAAAAAGATCCGGATCACCATCCCCGTTAATATCCACAAACTGTGGCCGGGGGGCATTAAATCCACCTAAGAAAGGATGTTCCATAGCGATTTCCATGCTGTCATAAACCGGAAATGGGGCAATCTTTTTTTGGAATGTTCCTGATGCTCCCTCCTGACTCAAAACACCCGATCCGCTACAACTGCCTATTAATATGGCTATAGATACGAGTGCAAAACATAAAAAGCGAGCAGACATTATTTCGTTATTGGTTTAAGTTGGATTTAGCAGCCAGTTCTTTACATAAAAATTGCTCTGGATTTACCAACGGGCATTGGTTCCTATTCCAGATGGATATGCTCCAACCTCAATCACCTTCTCAATTTCATTCGTTTCAGTATTTATCACGGTGATGGTCCCGTTGGGGTCGCCTGACGCCGATGTGTCTTTTGAATCAAACGTTCCCTTTCGATTATTATTCGAGATATAGAGGTATTTGCCGTCGGCTGATATCGCACTTCCATGCGGCTGTGCTAACCCATTCCCTTCAACAACTGTATCTACCGAACGCGATTCCATATCAACCACGGTAATCGTGTGTGCCTCCTTATTACCGAAATAGACGTTCTTGCCGTCGGAAGAAAACACCGGATGCCAGGGTTGAGCATTAACATCAATACTGCCAGTTAGCTTGGGAGATTCTGAGTTACTTATATCGAAGAATAGAAGCTTACTTGATATCTGTCCGGTAACCACCATCGTGTTCCCATCTGGAGATATAGCGAAGTCAACAAAAACATGGTTTTTGCCATCTATTGTAGTCAGCTCTGTTTCTTCTGTTTCGTTATTGAGTGAGAGGATCTGATTTTCTGCCAGACTGGCGATATACGTCCACTTTCCATTGGGTGTGATTGTCAATGCATGCGGACGAGCAAAAAAGGTAGGTACTTCTTTCTGCACAGTCATATCTGACCGGTTGATAATGCCGATACTTTGCGGAGGATTTACGGCACTCATAGATCGTCCCACAATCAATTGGTCGCGGGTGGGATGCAATACCAACAATCCGGGCACCTCCATTTTGGCCTGACCGACGAGTTCGTTGTCCCGGTTAAATTTTAGCACGCTATTTGCGCCAATAAGCGTTACATACCAATATGAACCATCCGGTTCGGAAACAGTGTGGTGCGGTTTCGCATTAGCCGAAAACCCCAACTCCTGCAGATCAATATCGTCTACAATCTCATTGCTTTCAACATCGATAACTGACAATGTCGCTTCGCCTTGATTACAGACATAAATACGCTGACTCTTTTGGCTTGCACCATCTTGTCCAACAAGTGAATGGGCAGAAAATCCCACCAAGAGCAGCGTAACAAGCAGGGCTTTCAGCAAAAAACGTATCCAATTTCGCATTGTTAAATAACTATGGAATTAGATAAAAAATTACTTCGCGCTTGCCGGACTAACCGGCTGATCTGCATTTTCCAAAATGAACAGTCCTTCGGTAGAGCTCGTCATGATAATGATATCACTCTCAAAATAAGGGTAATTGCTCCATGTTCCCGCAAAACCAGGCTCATCTTCGCCAAAAGGCTCAGTATCAAAGTATCCGATTTTCTCGGGATTTTCGGGATCGCTGATGTCAAGCACTTGCAATCCGCTCACATAGTTCGACTGATACATCGTATTCCCTTTGATATACAGGTTGTGATCCGAAGCAGAATTATCGAACAGGTATTCATCAACAAACTGAGGATCATCCAGATCTGAAAAATCCCAAATAAGCGTACGTGTACGATCCACATTACCGGTCAGCTCGTCCAGCTCATCATTCTGGAAAAAATAACGCTGATCTTCAGTGAACCATCCCTGGTGTACATAAGCGTAATCGGGATATGAAGCCGTTGAGAGCGCCCGTGGATTTTTCTTATCCGATACATTCGCAATACTGATCGCGGTTTCGTTGGCACCGATACAAATCTCTTCTCCCTGATATTCTTTATCCGGACCTTCATACGTTACACATTGTGCATCGTGAGTATATCCCGTTCCACTTCGTCCGGTTGATGGATCTGCAAAACAGCCGGCAAAAGTAGGATTTTTAGGATCCTGAATATTGACCATGTGCAATCCTCCGCCGCAGGTTTGACCGCCCCCGCTGCTGCCTACTGCATAGGCAAAACCTGTATCTTTATTAATTACGATATTGTGAACGCTATGTACATTGTCATAAATAGCGTCTTCTTTCAATGTCATGGGTGAACCTTCAAAATCTCTGAGCTTGGTTAAATCCAACACCTGAATTCCATGTTCTCCGGCATTGTCAGCAACCACATAGGCATGATTTTTATAAACCTTAATATCGCGCCAAGCATTAGCTCGTGCGCCTTCCGTCATCGGCAAGTTGGCTACATAAACGGGATTAGTAGGATCACTAACATCGACAAAAGAAGTTCCGTTAATACGTCCGACAAGTGCATACTCTTTTCCGGTTTTGGGATCGGTCCATCCCCAAATATCGTTCATCTGCACGCCGCGTTCTCCCCCTATTTCTTCAATGGGAAGGAACGAAAGAAGATTTACATTGCTGCAACCAAAATGCGAGGCATTGCCGTCGCTACAATTCATTTTGTTACCGGTAATAGGCTCGAGTACAGAACTGCTTTCGCTAGCTACCGTTGAAGCTACTGACCAATTTCCGGCATTATCTATTTCCAAAATAGCAGCCGTTCCCGCTCCATAATCAGCACCGGTAAGGCCAGCCACTGCAATATCTTCATCGACAGCAACAGTACTTGCAAACTGATCACCTTCCTTGCGATCAGGTCCGCCTATCTTGCTTACGCCAATCCATTCACCGTTGTCTTTGTTCTGTTCAAACTGATACAAGGCCCCTTTCCTGTCGTCGGCACCGGGTGTACCGACCCAAAGTTTGTCTTTGGCTATGGCCAGCGAAGAACCAAAGCCATAACGCGGTTGACCATCAAAAGCCACTAATTTAACAGTCGCATTCCAGGAATCATCAGCATTACGCTCATATACAAATACGGCTCCTGATCCTGATGCATCGCGCGGTGCTCCTACAAGTACCTTGTCGTTAAAAATCCCCAGCGTTGAACCAAACTGAGCGTTATCAGTTACCTGATCACTACTCAGCGTAGTTTCTTTTTCCCACGATCCCTCATTGCCGGATCTATAAACGTGTACTGCCCCTCCTTCTTCCGGTGCTCCAACAAGCAGTTTTGAGCCGTCTACTTCAAGCGCTGATCCAAAACCAATTCCCTGCACGGTATCAGGATTAGCCAAACGCTGCTGTTGGCTCCACGTTCCTGATTCTGTTTTACTAAAAACATATACAGCTCCATTGCCATCCGTTTCTCCAGGGGCACCCAGAAAAACCAGGTCACCACTAAGCGCTACACTGCTACCCAAACTGCCTTTTTTACTTGTATCTGACAGTGCTAACTGGGCTGTCTGGCTCCAAGATCCATCACCGGACTTTGTAAAAAGATAACCTGCTCCTCGTCCATCATCGCGTGCCGGAGCACCGATGAGAATTACATCTCCCTCGGTCGTTAATGAAGCGCCAAAACCGTTACCAATTTCTCCGTCGGTTGCCGAAAGCTCTGACTGTTGAGACCATTCATCATCAACACGCTGATAGACATATACGAGTCCCGGTTGATGTGGATTGGCCGCCTCCCCAATAAAGACCGATCCATCGTTCACCGAAACGGCCCGGCCAAAACCTGCTAAACTTTCTATTTCACCTGAACTTGTTGTCTGTGCATCTGCAGAATAAAATGTTGCTGAAAGAAAAAGAGCAAAAAAGATTATCAGTAAACGTTTCATAGAAATTGTATTTTAAAACTTTCTTTGATTGGCTTCCTTATTTATTAAAATACTTTGTGACAAGCAAAAAATGAACGTAAAAAAGCGTTAAGTAGGAGTCTTCTCCAATAACAGCCTGACGTATGTATTATTATACCCAAATCATTACATATAATTCTTTTAACAAAGAGAATATGCCCTATTTATCATTCGTGAATCCACTAAACTCCAACATTTTCACTCATCTTCTTCGTAGCCTGTCATCTCAATAAAACCATTTCCGCTGAGTTGTTCTCCATTCATCCTTCCAGAAACAGACAGAGTTCCCTCATAATATTGTACCGAAACAGCCATCTCCTGGTCATCAAATAGGGTTGCTAAATCGAGTATTAAACCTGCTTTTGGAATATTCATCCTCCACTCTGAGGGGTATTCAGAACCGGTATGAGGACTTAGCCAGCTATCCAGCACCTCAATATTAACATCCCCGGGACCCAGCAATATTTTCTCTCCCTGTGGATCGATTAGTGCACCGGTGGTAAACTGACTAACGGATCCATCCTCATTTCGCAGCTGGTAATACATCAGGTCGTACCCGTTGGAAAGCTGAATGGAAAACCAATCCCAGCCTTCCTGTCCTTCATCCAAAGCCGAAGTACTCCACTCATGATCCATCCAGCTTGAGCCCGTTACCTCAAGCTGATTTCCATTTATCGAAATCGAACCATTGGTCTGCATTCGTGTGAAAGACAAATAATAAGAAGCATTACCCTCTCCTTCTCCCTTACGATCATATCCTTGCTCTCCTTGCAAAATCAGTGGTTTTTGGGGGATAAGATTCAAATCGACCGATGCCCCATCTTCCATAGCTGCTTTTATTTGCAGCGCAAAATTTTTGTCTGATATACCGATAGAATCAATTCGCTTAATTTCCCAATCTTCCACCCATATTCTATAAGGCTCTGTCTGCGCACCGGCCAATCCCGCTGCGCCGCGGCTATATCGCTCTTCAAAAACATGTTCTTCCGCCTGAACATCCGCAATTGCAAAGTGTCCCAGATATAACTGATTTGTATTCCAGTCTTTTCCGTAGGCCAGACTATCTGCATCCCCCTCCGGTGGATTCAACTGATTTCTAAAAATGGTAAACTGATAACCGAACTGACGTCCGTTTTCGGTAAAAAGATTCCCAGTATAATACCACCATTCGGTTTTAAATCCCGGATGTGGCCCATGATCATCCGGAAAAATAAATTCACGAGGCCCTGTAGCCCGCAGATAGCCTTCCTGGTCCCCGCCACCCATAGCCTCAGCCACAGAAACCGATGCCTCAATCTTTTCTTTGTTATCACTGAAAACGTACCATAGGCCAATGCCTAATAATACTATCAAAAATAAATTAAATATATATCGTATACCCTTTTTCATAATTCGTAACTACTAGTCATTTCTTAGGGCATCGGCCGGATTAGCCTGAGCCATTTTTCGCGATGGATACAATCCTGCAAGCAAGGCCGCTACAATTGCCAATCCTACCGCCTGTAGCAAGACCTGAGGATCAATCATAAACTGCAGCGTCCAGCCGAACGATCGTAGATTAATTACATATACCAAAATATACGCCATAAGTATACCCAGCGGTACGGACAAAATTCCCGCCATTACCCCCATTATTCCAGTTTGACTGATAACATAATTCCATAGCTGCCCGGGAGTCATTCCATTCGCTCGCAG
>JGI12479J12853_1000341_pt1 | contig 33177 bp, 31 predicted proteins | sample A23P3SouthBayCA_2_FD_12853 | JGI IMG/M metagenome (IMG submission 12853) | reverse complement strand
CCGGAGTTGTCGGTAATGGTTACGGTGCCATCAGCAGCTTCGATAAGCAGATCTTCGCCCTGCAGGGTTTCTACGGTTTGGGTAGCCTGCAGATCGCCCGAAAGTACTTCCGACGAAATGACGTGATACTGCAGTACGTCGGCCAGATCCTGCTCTCCGAGATCAGCATTGCTGAAGGCCTCATTGTTGGGCGCGAAGACCGTAAACGGGCCCTCCGCTTGCAGGGCTGACACCAGGTCGGCACCGACGACGGCATCCTCGAGGGACTGCAGCCCATAGCGTTTGGCTACAATGCCGACGACATCAAGGTATCCGTCAGGCAGTAACACCTGATCGACAGCATGGATGATGCCATTGGAGGCTTCGATATCGGCATTCACGACCGTGGCATTGTCATTGACAACGACATTGCCATCGGCGGTTATAAAAAGCTCTCCACCGGCAAAAGCTTCAACGGCTTGTTCGGATTGCAAATCTCCGGAAGCTATTTTCGACCCTACTATAACGTGATAGGTTAGTATTTCTGTAAGCTGATCATTAGAAAGGCTTGAAAGTAGCCCGTCGGGTAGATTGGCAAAGGCATCATTAGTGGGAGCGAATACCGTAAACGGGCCATCACCTTCAAGGGTTGATACCAGCCCGGCATCACTTAGAGCCGAAACAAGATCACTGAAATCGTCATTTGACTGAGCGACTTCAACAATATTTCCTGTTTCGCTCGGCGGGTCCGTTGGACCGTCGTCATCGCCACCACACGCTTGTAGCGTAAATACTAATAGAACTGCAATAAAACTATTGAACAGAAATGTTCTTAGTTTTATTAAGGGATTGTGAGTTGTTGTTTCCATTGTAATATGTGATTAATTAGGAATAGTAATATTCGATAATCACATATCAATGAGAAATAGTTCCCTAAAGTATTAAATAAATAAAATATATATATTTAATATTTTAAATGAACGGAAGGGATTTTAGTAATGTTTGTTAGTTATTTTTTTATGTGTCTAATTAAATAAACTCCCTTCTTTTTTGTCGGGGTCTACCCCTAAATACTCAAACGCTTGACGAGTTGCGATTCGTCCCTTTGGCGTTCGTTGCAGAAATCCTTCTTTAATAAGGTAAGGTTCATAAACCTCTTCAATAGTACCCTTATCTTCACCTACTGCAACTCCCAACGTGCCTAAGCCCACGGGTCCTCCTTCGTAATTTTCGATAATAGCTTTTAAAATGCGGATATCCATTTCATCCAGCCCATTCTCGTCAACATCAAGGGCATTTAGGGCTGTATCGGCAATTTCATCATTGATAGTATCCATATCTTTTACCTGGGCAAAATCACGTGTACGCCGTAACAGTTTATTGACTATTCGGGGGGTACCCCTGCTGCGACGCGCAATTTCGTGTGCTCCGGTTTCGGTGATACCCATATCCAAGATGCTGGCTGTGCGGAGTGCAATACGCTGCAGAAGTTCTACGTCATAGTAGTCGAGCCGCATGTCGATACCAAAGCGAGCACGCAATGGTGCGGTAAGTAGTCCTTTTCGCGTGGTTGCTCCCACCAGTGTAAAGCGGTTCAGTTCAATTTGAATACTGCGCGCATTGGGGCCGGAATCGATTACGATATCCAACTGGTAATCTTCCATGGCTGAATACAAATACTCCTCTACAACCGGATTAAGTCGATGAATTTCATCAATGAAAAGGACATCACCCTCTTCGAGATTGGTGAGCATGCCGGCAAGGTCCCCAGGTTTTTCAAGAACAGGTCCCGTGGTGGGTTTAATTTGCACACCCATTTCATTTGCAATGATATGGGCTAAAGTTGTTTTCCCCAGGCCGGGAGGCCCCGAAAGAATAACATGATCTAATGCCTCATCACGTTTTTGTGCCGCTTTAATAAAAACCGAGAGGTTTTGAATAACCTTCTTTTGTCCGACAAACTCGCTTATGCGAGTGGGACGCAACGTGCGTTCGAACTCTTGGTCATTATCAGAAGCGTCTAAGAGTGGGTTTTGCAAAATATATATGAAATGAGTTAACCAACTTTTACGGAAAGTAAATTAACTCATTATTTGCAAAGTTTCGAAAGGTTATTCGCCTTCTTTTATTTGCTCTTCGGAGTTATCGGAATCAACATTTCCCAATTTATAATCCAGTTTTTTTAGCAGTCTGAAAGAGGGTTTACGATAAATACCATCCATGGAATAAACTTTATGAATAGCTTCCCGTGCTTTATCCAGTTGTTCAATGTTGATATAGGCATTCCCCATATACCAATATGCTTTTTCTTCTAAGACATCTCTTTTAGTGTTTCTTTTTATAACTGCCTTAAATGATTCGATCGACTCACCGAACCCTCCGCTATTGTATTGTATAATGCCTTTATTTAGATAAGCTTTTGTAGCGGCAGACTCGTCTCCGTATTTGTTTATAATTTTATCATAGGCAGCAATAGCTTTAGATATATCACCGGAAAGTGCGGCTTCGAATCCTCGGTTGAGTAGTGAATCTGCTGGAAGTGTTTCTGTTTTTTGGCTGCGAAATACTTCTGCAGAGGAAAGATTCTCTGCCAGATTAAATTGGCCGGGTACTTCACTCTGTAATGATTTATTCGTATCAAGTTGAAAGAAGTTGATTGAAACAACTAGCACCGCAACCGCAGCAGCGGCCGCCATCCATTTCCAGGAATTCTGAATTGAATAAATAATACCGTTTTCTTCAGCAGACGTGGAGTTATTGTTGGAAGAACGTTTTTCGAGAATAGATTTTACACCTAACTCAGTCTTTAAAAGCTCAATATAGTCAGGGTGCTGGAGAAGTTTTTCCCAAAGTTTTTGGGCTTCCTCCTCCGACAGTTTGCCTTTAACATAGGCATCAATTTCTTTTTCCAGTTCTATGTCTCTTGACATTTTGTTCATTCCCAAATGTTAAATTATATGCTTTAAATAGTGTTAAACGATCTTAATATCTTACGGTCTGTAGGTAAGACCCTTGAGAAACCCAATCCTTACATTATAATTTACTTTTTTCTTGGTAGCAGTCTTTAAGTTTTTGAATTAGTCGATGTTTCCGTGTCCAAACGTTGTTAACACTGATATCAAAGTGTTTTGCCACTTTTTTAGCATGTGAGTCAGGGTGATCAAACAAATACTGCATAAATTCCTGATATTTCTCTTTAAGCTGATTTAAACACCACTCAAGCAGTCGTTCCTGTTCTTCATCCAGCAGCGATTGCAGCTGGGTAGGGGCCTGTTGGTGATCATCGGGGATTTCATTTGTCGCCTCAGGGCGTTTTTTCTTCTGCATTTTAAGGTAATTATTTTTGCATATCGACAGAATATACGAGACTACCTGGTCGGGATTATTCACTCGATCTTTCTTAATAACCTCAAGCGATGTAAGAAGAGAGTCCTGAGCACAATCTTCTGCATCAGACCGATTTGCGTTCATGTGGATACGAAGAAATGCTATTAACCTTGGGCGGAGCGCCTCTATGATTTTGTTTGCCTCTTGAGTATTGTTCTCTTGTACGGCTGAAACTAAATTCGCGTAGTCCATAGTCTATAATTCAAAAAGCCAATGTTGGTATAAAAACTATAAAAAGTTAGGCAATAAACAACAGTTACATTAACTTTGAGTAGATAAGCTACAAATAATTCCTTTTTATCCCATTAAAATTACTTGGAAAGCCCAAATCCGAACGGTAGTTAATGTATCGAGTTCAACTTAAAAATTTTGAAGGCCCACTCGACCTCCTTCTCTTTTTTATAAAGCGTGATGAGCTTGATATCTACGATATTCCCATCTCTTATATAACCAATCAGTTCTTGGAGTACATTAATTTGATGGAGGAGCTGGATTTAGATGTCGCCAGCGAATTTATTTTGATGGCCAGTATGCTAATGTCGATTAAGGCCAAGATGATGCTTCCCCAAGAAGAATCCGACGAAGATCTCGATGAGCACGATCCCCGGTACGAATTGGTACAGCGTCTGCTCGAATATAAGCGTTATAAAGAGATGGCCGGGAAGATGGAAGACGTAGCTGAAGAAGCCCAGAAGTCATATTTTCGCGGATATACTGAGGTCGACCAAGTGGATAAGCAGGCCAGCGGCGAAGCTCTGAAGGATGTAACAATGTTTGATTTGATGGCGGCTTTTAAGAAGGTATTGGCCGATATCAAAAAACAGGAAAGTGTGCACCATGTCGAAAAGATAGAATTTAGCATTGAAGAGCAGAGCGAGTATGTGTTGGAACGCCTGCAACAAAATGGACGGACTTCATTTAAGACGATGTGCAGTGAGCTTAAAAACCTGACAAAGATTGTCGTTACCTTTTTAGCGATTTTAGAGATGCTGAAAGAGCGGCAGATCAATTTGTATGTCGAAGATGATGATCCAACAGCGTTTTATCTGGATTTAAAACCTGTTGATGAAATTATCGGCACACCCGAAACGAATCAGAACTAAAAAGAAAATAGCGTTACTTATGAAATTGCACTTACACTCTATTTTTATTGGACTGTTGGTATTTGCCGTCAGCTGTGCGGGATCAGAACCCTCGAGCCAGAATCAACTTTCGCAACCTGTCACCGATACTGTACAATTATTAGGGTTCCAAAATGAGATATCGGTGGATTATTTAAAACCCCATCTAACAGCTTTTGCACATGATACCATGAGAGGACGCGAAACGGGTACGCCTGCGGAGAAGAAGGCCGCTAACTTTCTTGCAGAAGAGTATGAAAAGTTGGGATTATCCCCGGTTGGTGATAACGGCAGCTATTTTCAGAACTTTGAGCTCAATGCATCAAAGAGTGACAGCATTGTTTTTGAATTGTATGAAACAGACAAAAATACCAATGAACGAATAGATCGATCGGTAGCCAGCAGCAATCAAGTGGCTAATTTTGCAAGACTATTTGGTGGTACTGATACCTTGAGAGGAAGGATTGTGTTTGCAGGATTTGGTGTTAACGATAAGGAACGCGAGGTAGCCCATTTGGATGGTGTTGATCTAAAAGATAAATGGGTAATGGTATTTCAGAATACACCAAAAGTCGTAGGTGGAGATACGCTTATTAATCCCAAGATAGATGCTCGGGCACGGTTTCAGATGATTATGCGCCGGGGAGCAGAGGGCATTTTGATAGTACCGGCCAAGGAACCTCGAGAGTTTGATGTAATAGCACAAAAAATGCAGGATGGCTTTGGAGAAACCGGTCGTATGAGTTTGGCTTACCGGGATAAAAGTGGGAATTCTTCGAGCGGATTTAGCGGGGGATATAATGTTATAAACCCAGAATTAGCTGCAAAGTTATTAGGATTGAATTCTGTAGAAGAAGTAAAAGATTATCGGCAGAAATGGGTTGATAATATTACTGAGTTTCAACCTAAAGAGCTGAACTATGAATTGACGCAAACCCCCCATTTATCCAAAGAAACAATAAGATCCCAAAATGTTTTGGCTTTTCATGAAGGAGCGGATCCAGAATTAAAAGATGAAGTCGTAGTGCTGACTTCCCACTACGATCATGTGGGTGTTGGAGAGCCGGATTCTACCGGAGATCGTATTTATAACGGTGCTGACGATGACGGAAGTGGAACAATAGGACTTTTGAATATTGCCAAAGCATTTTCTGAAGCTGCAAAGAATGGTATAAAAACCAAGCGTTCTATTTTGTTTTTAAATGTTTCTGCCGAGGAAAAGGGATTGCTTGGCTCCAGATATTATTCCGATCACCCGGCATTTCCTATGGAAAAAACGGTAGTAAATTTAAATACCGACATGATTGGCCGGATAGATTCTACGCATGAAAGCAAAGGCATTCAAAAGTATGCCTATATTATTGGCGCGGAACTGATTTCTTCGGATCTGGACAGCCTTATTAAGGTTGCCAATAAGGAATCGGGACAAATAAAGCTGGATAAAAGGTACAACGATTTGAATGATCCTCAACAGTTTTATCGGCGAAGCGATCATTGGCATTTTGGTCGTAAAAAGGTGCCTTTTGCCTTTTTCTTTTCGGGTATCCATGAAGATTATCACCGTCCATCAGATGAAGTACATAAAATCCGCTTCGAAAAAATGGCAAGTATTCTGCGCACGATGTATGCAACGACCGTTATGATTGCCAATACTGACAACCCCCCTGCTGTTGATAACCAGCAGTTTATTGAGATTACGAAAAGTGATAATTAGGAAACTCTAAGAGAGGTATAGACAGATGTCCGAAACTTTAAAGATGTCGGACATCTAAATCAACTTCTATCGTCCTATTACAATAAAAGGCGCCCAGTATACAGGGTGATTAAAAAGGGGATGTTTAATCATCTTTAGTTTGGCTTCGCGCATTGCCTTGGCCTTGGCTCCAAAAGGAATAGATTGTTCCCACCCAATCCAGCGAAGGGCGCTATCAATCCATCCCCTGCTTGTGTCTTGCTGAAGAAGTGACTTGTAAAATTCGTTCATAAATGATGCTGTTGATCGGTCATACACATTCCACAGGCTTACCACAACCGTTGAAGTGCCGGCATAGAAAAAGGATCGCTGCATGCCCAGCATGCCTTCTCCATTAACCATTTTGCCCAGCCCCGTGTTACAGGCACTAAGTACGACCATATCCGAATTAATATTCAACCCGAAAATTTCGGAGCTACGCAGCATGCCATCTTCGGTGTCTGAAGCCGAAATTTCGCTTTTGGTAGAAAGAGCCAAACCGCTGCGATTAGGCTGATTTTCATCAATAATTCCGTGTGTGGCTAGATGGACGTACTGATAGTTGTTTTGACGCAACAAATTTTTAAGGGCCTCTTCTGATACCTGTTCATCTTTTAGGATAGAGGCGTTCCGGAAGTGAGTGGCAATGGAATCAACCTCGATAAGAGTGGACGGAAGATTGCTCAGATTATTTCGTTGTAAACTGCTTTCATTATTACCTACAAAGTTGGAGCCCGCAACGGCAAGTAAGTCTTTTCGGTTTAGGGATTCTGGATCTTTTAAAAGTGTAAGGCTGGTGAGGGAAGGTATATATTTGATATTAAAATTTTCGATTAAATACTGGTCGCCCTGTGAGATGGCCTCAAACGGGAGGTATGCAAGTGCGCCATCAGGGATGATAGTCAGGTTTAGATAGCCTTCGAGGTCATTTTTAAAAGGCTTTAAAAGGAAATTATACAGTGCCGCGGATTCTGATCGCAATCGTGTACGCGAAGCGTTTGAAAGAATAGCATCCTTAAAATCAGTCACCATAGTGGTCAACTTTGTAGCAAGCTCTCCGATATTGCCTGGTTGTGACAGCGTTTCAACTCGCACATTGTTTTGACTAATAAGAAAAGCCAATAGCTCGTTGCCGGCCAAGGCGTATTCCAGGATAACGGTTTGCTCGTCAACACTGTTTTGGGCTTGTTTAAGACTGATCGGTTTTGGGGATTGAAGAGATTTTAACTGAGGATATTCGCTCCGCAATTCATTTTCGTATGAAGCATATGCAAGTTCGGCATCCCGTATTTTTTGTCGCAGCTCTTCCCGCTTTTTGGTGTTTACGGTACTTTCAAGCTGACTGTAAAGCTGATCAATCCGGTTCCTTTTCTGATTGCGCTCAAGGCGAACCTTTTCGGGTAGCTGCTCATCGATATTCTGGGAGGCTTTCGCCAGCTCATCACTGAGTGCTCGTGCCTTGGCCTGTTCCACTAGTTTGTATGCCCTGGAAACATCCGAAGTGTAGGTTAATACCCACGATGCGACCTCAGTGTAAAAATCAGAATGCTTGCCAAAATATCCCGACTTAAGATCTGAAAGGGCGCCAGCGTTGGAGCGTTGTTTCTCAATAAGGTCAATGGCTTTTTGCCCATAGGTAACGGCGCTGTCGGAGCCAAGCTTGTGATACTGTTGGGCAAGGTCTTTTATGGGAGTAAGCTGACGACGACGCGACAAATACTGGCTGTAACTGTGGGCTTTCTTGAAGTGTTTGAGCGCTTCTTGGTCTTGATTTTGTGAACGGTCAATTCGTCCCAAAAATGACGAAGCTTTCTGCAGCATATCGTAGCTGTCGGTGGAATCGCCCATCATCTTAAGCCGGTTGGCATAGATGGCAGCTTGTTTATAATCTTCTTGATCAACGGTTAGCCGGAGCATGGAGTTTAGCGAGGAGGCAATATCATAAGGATTGCCGACCTGTTCTCGAAGCGTAAGGGCCTTGCGATAATAGTTGGCTGCTTCTTCTTTGTTGCCTTGGTCCCAATATAGTTGTCCGAGATTATTCGTTGTTCGTGCAATATCGCTCGGCCCCGATATTTCCTCTCTCATCGCCAGACTCTGTTCGTAATAATCAATGGCTTGATCATATTCTCCCAGCTTTTTATAGAGAACCCCAAGATTATTAAGAATTTGTGATGTTAGCTTTGGGGTGGAAGCTTGCCGGCTATTATCTAATGCTTGTTTATATGAAACCAACGCCTGATCATAATTGGCAAGGTTACTTTGTACTACACCAATTTGATTATAGATGTTAGCCAGTGAATATACGCTTCCCATCTCCTTGCGAACTTTCAGGCTTCTGTTGTGATATTCCAGGGCCTTGTCATATAGGTTTAATTCGGTATATATTCCGCCAATATTGGATAACGTAATTGCTCTATACCGTTTGTTTTTATAATAGTTAAGCGCTTGTTGATAGTTTTCAAGTGCATCAGAATGGTTGCCCCTGCGCTTATGTACACTTGCTAGGTTATTATATACTGTGCCAATAAGTAGGCTGTCTCCCGACTCTTTGGCCAGTGGTAAGGCCTTATTGTAATATTCTTCAGCCTGATCTGTTTTTCCCATTCTGTTGGACGACCACCCCATACTCGTGTAAAGATCGCCATGGTTATAAGTGTCATTGGCCGCGTGATCTACGTCCAGTAACTTTTTATAGAGTTTCATGGCCTGATCATTCTTAGAGCGATATACCATAGAGCTGGCGTATTCTTTCCCGGCTTTAAGCCATGAGGCGGTATCCTGGAATTGTTTGTATAAATTATAGGCTTCGCGGTAGTAGAATTCCGATTCCGCCATTCTTCCCTTTTCGTCATATTCCTGACCTTGTTTAAAAAGGGAGTCGGCTAGCTGAATACTTTGTCCCCATGCCGATAAGGGAAAAAGTAACAAGAAGCCCAGGTATATTGTCAGCCGTAGCATGTATTATTTAATAAAATGCGAACATTTTGTTGCGTATAACTAAACCGCCTGAATATATACATAGAATCCAGCAAAAGGTAAAAAGTTTGGCTTTTCTGACAATTTATAGAATATTGAGATCAGTAGTTATTCTTAGAAATGTGAACAAAATAATTCAAATAAATCAGGAGGATATTATGGTTGATTTTGATAAACAGTTTTCATTGGCTTTCCCTGATCCCGAGCAAACGGGTGGGGATGATGACGATGATACCGGGGGATAACACTCTAGCCAATTAAAATTTATCTGAAGCCATGCTGTTACGGCATGGCTTTTTTATTGGCCGATAAAAACAAACGGTGCCCAGTATTTAGGATGGGCATACTCAGCCCGTTGAATCATATTTTGTTTGGCTTGCTGTAAAGCTACGGGCATAATAGTTCCGCCATTATGGAGAGTGTAAAAGTCACGCATAAACCGTGCTGTAGATCGATCGTTTACCCTCCAAAGAGAGACCAGCAAGTTGCGGGCTCCTGCATATAGGAAGGCGCGACTTAGCCCAACGATACCCTCTCCTTTTTTAAGTTTACCCATGCCGGTATTGCAGGCACTGAGCGTAACAAGGTCGCACTGCAGCTGTAGGTTATAAATCTCCGAGACATATAACGTACCATCTTCCTGCTCCTCGGGTGGGGAAAAGAGAATTCCAGACTGTTCCGGATGCTTTTCATGCAAAAAAGCGTGGGTGGCAAAGTGAATATATCGATAGTCAGTAAGAGATGCCTCCTTAAATGTTGATTCGGTAGCTTCTTGGTCAACAAACAGATCCGCTTCATCTTTTTTTGATTTGAGAAAGGAAAAGAATCCGTCGGGGCTGTTAAACAGTTCCTCCAAACGTTGTGCTTCTATTTTGTTAAAAAGAAGCGGAGAAATGGGTCGACCAATCTCTGGATAGACTTCCCGGCGTTGGGAAGCGGTAAGATCTTTAAACCCGGGTGCAAAAGCTACAAGCGTTTTCTTTTTAAAAGATTTTTTCTGATGAGCCCGAAGCTCCAGGTATCCCGCTGAAGGCACGTAGCTTACGCTGTACTTGTTGAGCAAGTATGGCAGATTGTGGAATTGTTTCTTTTCACTTTTTGATGTCGGATCTGTAAGCAATGCCTCAAAGGGTAGATAGTGTAGCGAACCCGAGGGAATGATGAGGAGGTTTTCACCTGTAATATAATCTGCTATAGGATCAACGAGCTGTTGATACAGCTCATGACTTTGTTTTGCAAAGGTATCCACCGAAGTGGTTTTGAGGGTTGTATTTCGAAAATTGGTAATGGTTTTATCCAGTAGCGAGTCAGCGGCAACTTCCTGTATTTCAAAAGATTCCTTGCTGATTATAAAAGCATGAAGAGATTCCTCCCCAAAGAAATACGAAACTATTGTTTGAGAGGGAGTTAAATGGTTTTGCTGGATTTCCGAAATATTGGCAACAGGAGGGTCATATTTCAGACCATAGTATTTTGGGTAGTCATCTTCCAGCTTTTGGATATGATTTTGTAATGATTTCCGAGCATGAAAAAGCGAATCCTGCAGAGATATCCTTTTCAGGGAATCGCCAGTCATGCCCCGAACCGTAAATCCGGAAAGCTGTTGTTGCAAATCTGTAACGGATGCGCGTAATTTGTTTTCGCGCTCAATAAGCGAGTCCGGAATCTGTGCAAACTTTTGATTATTCAGCTTCTGTATTTGTTCCAGCAGAATTTGGTTACGGCTCTTCTGGGCAAAATAGAATAGGTGATGCTTATAGTCTTTATCCCCAGTTTGTTGAAGGAGCGTGAGAGCAGTCTTAAATCCCTTCCGGTAGATATCAACCGTACGCTCCCGGAGTAAAAATTTTGATTTACTGCGGTCCAGCGATCGCTGTAGTTCATCGATAAAGCCCACGGCCTGCAGGTAGGTTTGCAGGGATTGGTCGAGTTGTTTAGTATTTCCACTTTGATTGCCTGCTTCATAGAGCGCTTCGCCTTTAAATCGCAAGGTGTTAAGCAGCAGTTCGGGATATACTACATTTTCGAGAGAGAGTTCCTGGAATGGACTTTCCACCTTGTAATTGGTTAGAAGCACTTCCATCGCCCGACGGTAATAATTAAGTGCTTCTTGATGGTTTTCCATATTGGCATATATTTTACCGATTTTGGAGTAGGTGTCTCCAATAAATGGATGATTGGGAGAAAGCATCTGTCGATTGATATCGAGGTCTTGAAAGTAAAAATCGAGCGCTTTGTTATAAGCACCTTTCTGTCCATAAGCCTGGCCCAGATTGGCATAGACGTTCGCCAGCTCAGGATGTCCATCGGGAAAACGCTTTTGATAGATGTTTTTTGATTTTAGATAGTAGGTTATGGCCTTATCATACTGCTCGATATCCGAGTATGTGGCGCCTATGTTTTGGTATCCAACGGCCACTTCCGGATGATTTTCACCAAGCACTCTTTCTTTGATTTCCAATGATTTCTCGAGGTATTTTGCGGCCTCCTCCATCTCCCCCATTTCGGAGTAGACTACGCCAATATTGTTGTATCCGGCGGCAACCAGGCGGTGGTTTTCTCCATGGAAAGACGCCAACACATTGGTTGCGTTCATCATGTTTTCGAGTGCCCGCTGGTATTCACTTTGATAATAGTACACCAATGCCAGATTGTTATAAAGAATAGACAGGTCGGGATGGGGATTCGGAAGTCGTTGCTGATCCATCTCGAGAGCGAGCCGTAAAAATTTGAGTGCTTTGTTATTCTGTCCCATTTTTTGATGGGCAGTGCCGCGTCCGTTATAAATACGGCTTAACAACGCTTGATCTTCAAGTCCGCTGCGATGATAGGTATTCTGGGCATTAGAAAACTGTGTAATAGCCTTCTTGTAGTTTCCCTCTGATAAATACACCTCACCAATGCCGGTGTCCATTCGGACTCTAAATAACGTGCTATTCTCAACCGAATCTGCCAGCGCTAATCCCTTATGATGCCAATCAAGTGCGGTTTGATATTCGGCCTTGGCCTCTGCCAAAATCCCTTTTTGATGATAATAGCGGAGTTTAAAAATATTACCATCAGGAAAGTTTTCAGTGGAAAGTGACCAGGCCTTTTCAAGAAATGTTGCGGCCGCGTCGAGATCGTCTTGGTCGGCCTTGTTCAGGCTGATCTGAAAGAGCGCATCGCGTTGCTCTTTGATGTCGGGTTGCTCCTTAAAAAAATCAGCTGCCTGCTGATAATAATAGGTGGAAGAGTCATACCGGGCAGCATGCTGCAGGGAATCTCCCTTTTGCAGGAGTTGTTTTCCAGAAGGGATATTCTTTACATGATCTTGTCCCCATCCCAGCAAGGGAATCGAAAGTAATAAGGCAGACAAGAAAATAATGCGATAAGCAGACATTACCGTTTTTTACTAGCTATTCTAAGAGAATTGGCTATAAAATGCCCTTCAGGCAAATGGTATCACTAAAAGTTGAAAAATAAAAATAAAGAAATTCTACGGTGATACTACTCCGATATTTTTTTATTAAAGCAGGTGTTAGTCCTTAAACATAGAATTGACAAAAAGCTCTCGATCAAATACCTGCAGGTCTTCGATCTCTTCGCCAACGCCAATATATTTTACGGGCACATCCAGTTCGTTTGATATGCCAATAACGATTCCACCCTTTGCGGTTCCATCCAGTTTGGTGAGTACGAGACCGGTGATATCTACAAAATCAGTAAAAGCTTTGGCTTGCTGCATGGCATTTTGTCCGGTGGAGGCATCGAGGACAAGCAGTACCTCGTGGGGAGCACCGTCAACCACTTTACCCATAACCCGCTTAATTTTTGCCAGCTCGTTCATCAACGACTTTTTGTTGTGCAGTCGTCCGGCTGTATCGACCAATGCGATATCGGCATCTTTAGCCTTAGCCGATTCCACAGTATCGTAAGCGACTGCAGCCGGATCAGCATTTTGCCCCTGCTGAATGATGGGGACTCCGGCGCGCTCACTCCAAATTTTAAGCTGGTCAACGGCCGCTGCCCGAAACGTATCGGCGGCGCCCAGCATTACATTTTTGCCCGCTTTCTTATAGAGATGAGCCAGCTTTCCGATGGAGGTTGTTTTGCCAACCCCATTGACACCTACAACCATCACAATATGAGGCTTTTGGGGAAACTCAGCATCGAATTCAGCGGGTTTATCTGCCGAATGATCTTTGAGAAGTCCAATGATTTCTTCCCGCAGAATACGCTGCAGCTCGTCACTGTTGAGGTATTTGTCTTGAGCAACGCGCGCTTCAATCCGATCGATAATTTCGAGTGTGGTAGAAACGCCTACGTCAGAAGTAATTAAGATCTCTTCCAGTTCATCAAGCACGGCGGCATCTACCGTATCTTTGCCGGCAATGGCCTTGCCGATTTTTTTCATGATGCCGGAACGGCTTTTCTCAACCCCTTTTTCGACTTTCTCCTTTTTCTTAAGACCAATTTTTTCTAAAAAACCCATAGTATGCTTCGTATTTAAAAACTAAAATGTCATCCTGAAGTTGATCCAGGATCTAAAAACAAAGTTGAGCAGAGAGATTTATCTCTGCAATTAAAATGATCAGTTAAACTCCACTCCTTTGCGAATAAGATTGAAGCGATGAAGATAATCAAAGAAGGAGTAAAACATAAGGGCTACCGAAGCACCCATCAGCATAAAATGTACTTCTACTTCCTGTGGAAAGAAGAAAACTGCCATCCAGTATAATCCCAATACATTAACGCTTATTTTGCCAGACATAACAGCCATGGCCACCTTGCCGCGAAGGTACTGTATATATGCTGACCCGATTACAATGACGGCATCGCGACCGACTTCGAGTAGGAAAAACCAGAGTGGAATGATATCGATGTAGGTAGCATAGAGAAACAGAAAAAAAGCACAAAATTTGTCGGCTACAGGGTCGAGAATTTTCCCCCACTCCGAAACCTGGTTGGTCATTCGGGCTACAAACCCATCCAAATAATCAGATACAATACCGTATATTACAAGTGCAGTGATGAGCCAGGTAATTTGCTGGCCATTGGTATAGTGCAGGTAAACGACGGGCACAACAATCAAAATGCGCGACAGTGAGATCAGGTTTGACCATGTAAACAGGTCCTGCTTAACGTCTATCTGCTTGTGATCTATGTTAAATGTTTCTGACAATGGAAAACCTAATTGTTTGTTATAATTCGCGCTTATTCTGTCTCGATTGAACAGCTAAAAGATACATAAAAAATTTTCTATGTATAATTCTGATAAACTTGTTGAACGCAAAATTTCCTCTCAAAAAGTATTTAGCGGGCGCCTGCTTCATGTTTACTTTGATGAAGTGGAGCTGCCCGATGGAACTACTTCAACCCGGGAATGGATCAAGCATCCGGGAGCTTCGGCGGTAGTGCCCGTTTTTGAAAACGGAGACATAATGATGGTCAAACAGTTTCGATATCCGATGTCGCAGATATTTTATGAAGTGCCCGCGGGCAAAATTGATCCCGATGAGGAGGCCGGTCCCACGGCGCGTCGCGAACTGCAGGAAGAAGCGGGATTGACGTGCCAGCAATTTCAGTATATCGGACATTATTACCCGGGAATCGGTTACTCTGATGAAATTATCCATCTTTATACCGCCTGGGATATTACGTCATTTGAACAACAGGTTGACGACGATGAGTTTTTAATTAAAGAGCGAGTACCCTTTCAAGCTGCTGTTGAGATGGTTCATAACGGAGAAATATCAGATGGAAAAACAATGGTTGCTATTCTTCGTGCCTGGCACTGGTGGCAGCAAGAGGGTCCTTTTTCAGTAGTTCGTTAAGAGTTGGCGGTTTGCCAATTTGCCAGACGTGCTTACATTTAAATCTGATCGTAATAACTCATCAATCGATAATTCCTTGGTCAACAGCCAGATCGTACAGCGATTTATGTAAATTAGTATCGGTTATATCTCCACGGTTGATAAGCTCCTCCACTTCATCGCCCCGTAGCAGCAGGATGCAGCCCATTTCGTTGAGCACTTCGTCAAACTTTCGGGGATCTGCGTTGGAAAGCTTTTCAAGATCTATCCCATCGGGACTTTTGGTGGTATTCACTAAGCAGTAAAACATGTCTTCGTCGTTATCATCGTCGCCAAATCCAAAAATTTCGAGTTTGGTATCGTCTTTTTTAAGCATAACAGGAGTTGAGTTTAAAATCTTTTTTGATGAGCAATTTAAAATAAGTCTCTTTTGGTTGAATAACTATTTTGTGATTAGGTAATCAATGAGATTTAGGTATGGCGGTCAAGGAAATCGCGCGCTTTAATAAGTTCCACGACTTCATCAGTTTCCCTATCAAGAATGGCAACCTGAAACAAGCTTATAATAGCCTGTTCTTCAATACATTCTATGGTTTCATCGATCGTTTCACATTCTTCCTGTTCGCTGACCAAATCGTTAATGCCCTTAACAACATAACGGTAATTCTTGGGTTTCTTTTTCTGAGGACCGGATCCACCCGTAGATTCATTAAAATATTCTCGCAAGGCTTCTTCGGTTACATACCACTTCACCCCCAGCTTGCGGGCCCGTATTTTCCCCTCCCTCAGGTAGGCGCGGATTGTCATTTTACTGAGTCCCAACTGTTCATGCAGGTCATCGACGGAATAAAGGGTAAGATTGCCAACTTGCTTAGGCATAAAGCACAAAAAAAGTTAATTTCTTAGTATTATACGCGGCTATTTCTGATTAGAAGTTAATAACAATTATATAATAGATAAAGTTTACTTACTGTTATATATATATTACTTATATATTGATTGGTGTATATCAAAAATACTTGTTCCGTATGGGGTAATTCCATTATCTTGTAAACAGTTGATTGAAAAAGAGCTCTGCAAACGCAGGGCTTTTGTTATTTTAACTCCATTCTCTGCACTATTTTCCTGTTCCCATTCTTCGGTATTATGCATCTCCTACTTTTTATAATAAGGACTTTTGATCTACGGTTATTACCTTAACGGTCTGAAGAATTTTGATCAAAGCATCAGATTATGGGATCAGATAAAACAGTTAGATCATTATTACTTGAGCAACTCGAGGGCAGAAATGCACATGTTGATTTTAATCAAGCTGTGCAGGGGCTAACCTTTAAGCAGGCGGGCATTCGTGTTGAGGGTGTTCCCCATACCATCTGGGAGCTTGTCGAGCATATCCGGATTGGTCAGGATGATATTCTGGAATTTTGCAAAAATCCAGATTACGAAGCGCTCGACTGGCCCGATGATTACTGGCCCGAAAAGTCGAAACCTGATAGCAAAGAACAGTTTGAGGCATCTTTGGAGGCGGTACAAGACGGGATTGAAGAGATGAGCGAGCTGGTTCGAGATCCCCAAAATAATTTGCAGCAGCCCTTTTCCCATGGTGATGGGCAGACCCTATTCAGAGAGGCAATGCTTATTGTTGATCACAATGCATATCATATTGGTCAAATAGTGCTCATTCGACGTTTGCTTGGCAGTTGGTAATTAATAGTTTTATTGACCATGAGAAAGATTAAAGTGAGTACGGTATGAAAGAGATTATTCGATTTTTGCGCGAAGCTCGCATGGGATATCTGTTTTTTACCTCCCTTATAATTTTAGGAGTTGTATTTGGTGCGTTTGAAATAATTGACCAAACGATTCTTTCCGAAACCTCTCAGCAAACCATGCAGTGGCTCTATTTTAGCCGAGGCGTTATTGTTTCTCTCTTTTTGATGGTTTGGGCCGCATGGACCGTGTATAATTACCGCGAGTACTACGAGGATCAGCTTGAAGCTACTAAAATGCGCTACAGTGATATCATTGAGCATTCGGCTGATGCGATTATTTCTATAGATAACGAAAACCATATTACATCCTGGAATCGAGGAGCAGAAGAAATGCTCGGTTGGCAACGTGAGGAGATCCTCGGAAAGGATATAACTGAAATTGTGCCCGATGAACTTATCGAAATGCAGGAGCTGGAGTGCATTGAATTCGGGATGAAGTACAAAGGGAATGTCAGTAATTACGAAACGGAACGACTAACAAAAACAGGTGAAAAGAAGCTGGTAAATTTGACCGAATCGTATATTCGTAATAATGACGATGAAATTGTGGGGCGCTCCCAGATTTTACGCGATCTTACGGATATCAAAATGAAAGAAGAACAGATCCAGCAATCTGAGCGGCTGGCAACGGTTGGACATATGGCTGCCGGTGTGGCCCACGAGGTTGGCAACCCATTGACAGCTATTTCGTCTTTGGTACAGGTGTGCCAGCGCAAGACGGATGATGATTTTATTCAAGATCAGCTTAAAAAAGTGCGGGATCATATTCAGCGCATTAATAAAATTGTCCGTGACCTGGTTGATTTTTCGCGTCCCTCAAGTATGCAGTCTGAGAATGTACAGATTAATGAAATTATCGAGTCGGCAGTAGGGTTACTCCAACACGATGCTCGTTGCCGGAATGTAGAATTTGAGATGAATTTATCCCCAAACTTTCCGCTTGTTTCCTGTGTGCCCGATCAAATTCACCAAGTGCTGGTGAATCTGTTGCTTAATTCTGTTGATGCGATGGAAAAGCAGGATAATCCCAGGGTAACAATAGTGACGGAAGAACATGACGGCATGGCAAAACTTACGGTATCAGATATTGGAAAAGGAATTAAGGAGGAGCATAAATCTCGTATTTTTGAGCCTTTTTTTACAACTAAGGAAGTGGGAAGCGGGACCGGTTTGGGGCTTTCAGTAAGTCACGGTATTATCAACAAAATTGGAGGCTCCATTCAAGTGGAATCGGACTACGGGGAAGGAACAACATTTATTATCAAACTACCGACTAAAAACTAATTTATGAACGGATCGATTTTAATTGCAGATGATGAAGACAGCATCAGGGAATCATTAACCATAGTGCTGGAGGATGAAGGATATAACTGCACGGCTGTAAAAGATGGCAGTGAGGCTATTGATGCAATAGATAAGGCAAGTTACGATATAATTGTCACCGACCTAAAAATGCCGAATGCCAGCGGTATTGACGTCCTTGAATATGCTTTAAAGCACTCCTCTGACACGTTGACAATTATTATTACGGCTCATGGCACTATTGAAACTGCTATTCAGGCACTCCGGAAAGGTGCTGCAGATTATATTCTAAAGCCTCTGGAATTTGATGAAGTGCTTATCCGGATACAAAATTTGCTGGAACAAAAGAGTCTGGCGCAGGAAAATAAATATTTGCGTGAGCAGATCGATAAGGAATATAACTTCAACCATATTATTGGTGAGAGTTCTGCCATGAAAAAAGTGTATAAAATGGTGGAGCGAGTAAGCCAGGCAACGAGCAACGTGTTGGTTACTGGTCAAAGCGGTACAGGTAAAGAGTTGGTAGCACGTGCTATTCATTCCAACAGCGATCGTTCCAAGAAACCCTTTTTAGCTATTAATTGCGGGGCGATTCCCGAAAATCTGGTGGAGTCAGAGCTATTTGGTCATAAAAAAGGTTCTTTTACGGGAGCGAATGCCGATAAAGACGGCGTGTTTGTGGCAGCTCACGGAGGCACGGTATTTTTGGATGAGGTCGCCGAAATTCCGCTAAATCTGCAGGTAAATTTATTACGCGTTCTCCAGGAGCGAGAGGTAAAGCCGGTGGGGTCTAATCAGATGGTATCGTTTGATACCCGGATTATTGCAGCTACAAATAAAGATATCGAAAAAGAGGTTGAAGAGGGCAATTTTAGGGATGACTTGTACTATCGGTTAAATGTGGTTGAAATTTCCCTTCCACCATTGGAGCAGCGCAAAGAAGATATTCCTTTATTAGCCCATCACTTTTTACATAAATATAACAAAGAGCTTAAACGAAACTTAAAAGGAATCAACAGTGATGCCATGGGTGCTATGATGGCGTATCAGTGGAAAGGTCAGGTGCGCGAGCTTGAAAATATAATTGAGAGGGCGGTGCTGTTAAGTGATGGTGATTTTCTGACGCTTGAAGATCTTCCGGTCTCTTTTAAGAAGTCATCAGATAGTGATGACTTTGAAATGGATAGCGATAAGTTGGATGAGGCTATTCAGGTGTTTGAAAAACATCATATACAAAGCGTGTTAAAACGGACGGAAGGAAATAAATCTGAGGCCGCTCGTCTGCTGGGTATTGATCCTTCTACCCTGTATCGCAAAATGGAGCGACTGGGAGTCTCAGATTAATTACTTGATCTGTGTTGTATCTTCAAGTTGAACAGTTACATCAAAATGGACGCTCAGGTCTTTACTCGCTTTGATAAGGCCTAACATGGCCGTTGGGCGCTCAATATTATAGGTATCCATATGGATTTGTTTGGATCCCTTCACCTGAAACCTGTTATCATTCAGCAATTTACCCTGTACCATGAAAGATGTGGTATCCTGTACACCTGCAATTTCCATAATACCGCGGGTATGAATGTTCATCCACTCGGTAGTGTCACTATTCTCATCTGCCAGCTCGGCACTTAATAGCTTGTAACTGATGTTGGGATAATTATCCGACTTAAGCGCTTCATACATGTCCTTGTCCATAGCTCGTTTGCCACAACTAAGAGCCTCGACCGGTAACGAAACTGAAATCTCAATTTGCCCGTCTTGCTGTTGAATACTGTTCGGCGAATTGTTTGGATTGTTGATTCTACCGACTCCGGATAGGTTTTCGGCATTACATTGATAGCTTATCATGCCGGCTTCGCCTTCGATCCAAACCTTTCCTCCTTTTTCAATAGTGACGTTTTCCAACAAATAAGATTGCGCCCCGCTCAGGGATATATTGGTAAGGATTATTAAAGGAGTTAGCAGCAGCAGGGACTGCCATCTAACATGTTCCAATATAGAGGAGGAAAATAGAGAAATAGCGGGGCGCATTAATAGGGTTTTATTAGGATTTTCCTATGTAAATTTCAAAAGGTATTGTAACCATTTCTCCAGCTTTAATAGTTCCGAGCATGGCCGATGGCGGATCAACATCATAATCTTTCATGTTGAGTTCATATTCGCCCGTAAATTTAAAGGAACCGTCGTCTTGCTTTGTACCGGTAACGGGCAGCGTTATATTTTTACTTGATCCGGCGATGGTTAGATTTCCTTCTACATTAAGCTCCATAGACGTTAGAGCAGAATCGGCATTAACCAGCTCGGCTTTGTTCATTTGGAACATAATATTGGGGAAATCATCAGACTTAAGTGCATCGTACGTTCTTCGGTTCATTCCTCCTTTTCCGCTTTCGATACTTTTAACCGGAATGGTGAGTGAAAGTGATTCAACCGGATTACTTAAGGTATCTCCTTCTAATGCAGCAGCATTAAATTTAATGTACGAACCAAACTTTTCTACATCGGATGTCCAGTCGTGCAGGGTAGAAGTCCCCTCAACTTGTATAGTGCTTTTATCAAGAATTTCATAAGAATCAGACTGTGCCAGTACGTTCCCTGATATAGTAAATAAAAAGATTAAAAGTGTTGTAAATAAAGATTTCATGGTTGCCCCTTGTTAACTGTGATTATTGGGTTATTGTAATTTGTCTGTTATTAATAGTGCAACGATCGTTCCAAACTTTTTCTTCATACTGTATTTTGCTGAAAAAGAGTGCTCAGGTCTTGTAGTACCCATTTTTATAATACTAAAAGCCATTCATGTATGTGTTTAAAATACATAAACTTGCAGTAGTGCAAAGTACATTATCAACCCTGTTGCAGCATTGCAAGCTGACAGAGACAAGTCAGCGCTATGAAACCTAAATAACCCATCTTAAAATGATTTAAAGGCTATAATTAATCAATTTGCTGTTGATAGCAAAAGTGGTCTTGTAATTGCATTACTAACAATGAATAACGTAGTAATGTCAACCACTTTGCTTTTCATGAAGCCTCAGTCAATTCTTATTGTTGATCAACAAGAAGTAGTGCGCGACTCTTTGCATCTTATCTTGAGCGAAGAGGGCTTTCGCTGTTATACATCGTGTAACGCAACAAAAGCACAAAAAGTACTGACAACCAAACCCATCGATTTAATCATTGTTGATAGCCAGCTATTGGATCGCAATGGATTATTTTCTTTTCTCCAGGCAAGATATCCCTCGGTTAAAATAATTGTGATGAGTTCTTACGTTGAGATTGAAGTAACTCAAAAGGCACTTATCGACGGAGCGCATGACTTTGTTATTAAGCCCCTTGACTTCAAAGAGCTGATCGATAAGATCAATTATCACGTTTCTGTCATTCGCCAATAACGAAATTAATAGTTTTAAAGAGGAGTTCGTTTGTTTTCAAAACGAGCTATCCCGTATTATTAAACTTTGTACTTGTAGGAATACGAAGATATAAAATATAACTTTAGTAATGCCTGCTTTTCTTTCGCTTCCTAATTAAAAGCCTGGAACACCAACTATAATCATTGTTTTTGTTAGTAGTTATAACAATATAATTGCTTGCAGTTAGAATGAACGTTGATTTAGATGCATGTCAACATACTCTATTCGTTTTGATCGTCTCTTAGAAAGCAAATGCGGGACAGAAAAATCAGGAAAATGCAGGGATTGGGGGATACAGGTTCTCAATGTTACCAGTTACTATAATACGCCATCCTTGGATAATAAAAACAGAGTTGGTTCGAAAGCATACCGGTAAATTGCCGGAGAATTGACCTACATTTATTGAAGAGAGCTTTGTGCAAAACTCAAAAACCGAGCTTATCCTTGCGAGCTTGATAAGCCTGCCTGCGCGGAGCCTTCTATGAAAGATAACTTACTATGACATAAAGGCTTCGGCATAGGCAGGCAATCTCCCGATCCAAGCTGGTAAAAGGGGATCGCCGCATTACATTAGCGATGGCCTTATGGTTTTGCAAAGCTCCCCTTTAAGGAATTATCTCTAGGAAAGAGAGAAATCAATATTATGTTGAAAGAATTTTGGAAGGGCTTGTTCCCATTTAAAAACGAGTACAAATAAAAAACGGTGTCGCCTTTTCAAAGACGACACCGCATCAGGGGATCGGAACTTAGACTTAGGGATATAAGTCGTTTGCTCCTATGGTTAAATACTTGTTAGAAGCTAATTACGGCTTCGAGCATAACACCATCGTATTCACCACCTTCATACTTGGTTCCGACATAGCCGTCACCGTCGTACGATTGTGTTACATACTCAAGCTTGGCCATAACGTTCTTGGTTAAGAACCAGCCGCCGCCAATGTTGAAGCGATCAATTTCAATGTCGCCACTAGTCATTTCACCATCAACTAAGTTGTAACGAGCACCGAGATAGAAGTCTTCATTGGCTCCGAAACGATAGAGTGCCTCTGCACCGTATTGGTTGAAGGTACGGCTATCATTTCCTTTGATGTTTCCACTTACGTTTTCGTATACACCGTAGAATTCCAGTCCACCGAGCTTAACAAAGGGGTTAAGCATAAAGGCATACATCTCTCCGGCTGCAGCAGGTGCGCCACGTCCAGGAGTAAAGCTTGGAGCAAAACGTCCACTACGGAATCCATCATCCATTACAGAGTAGTAGCGAGAACCGGCACGGTCACCGGAATACAGATAAATAGATGGAGAGTTTGTGACGCTTAAGATAGAACCACTCAGACGGAAGCGTGTATTTTCGTTCATTTGCTTGTCGTAAGCTATCTTTCCGTAAACTGTTCCGTGTGTCTTAATATCACCGGCCACAACGCTTTGGTTTAGTTTACCATTGCTAACTCCGAACATTCCCATCCAGCCGTTATTGTAGTAGTAAATCTCACCGGCTACCTCAGTAGTAAAGGAGTCCATAATATAGTTGCCTACAAATGGGTTGTGGATCGCGGCGGCGTTATCAGTACGTCGGAAGTGGTTGTCACCGTAGTTTAATTCCATGTGACCAACTTTAATACGTAACTTATCCATGAGCCCGGAAAGCAGTCCTTCAGAAATAAAGTCCAACCGATCTACTTGCATATATCCACTTTTAACATAGGCTTCGGTGTGGTGTTGCGACGTTAAATACGTGCGCAAGTGCATGCGAAGACCTGTAGCCAGTGCTACGTCAAGATCTAAGTTAGAAGTAGCCAGGTTAAAGTTGTTTTCCAATTCCGGAAGTGTTCCTGCATCGTTGTCATGCGAAATACCTTGGAATTGTAGGGTATTGGCGCCGCCGATACGGACATTTACGCCATCAAATTCAATATCAGTTTCAAAGGGTGCCTCAAATTGATTTAGCCCGGTTTGATCAGGATTAGTAAAATATTGCATATCCCGATCGAATTGAGCAGAAGCCATTCCGACGACCCCGAAGATTAAAAGTACTACCAAGCTTAACGACTTGGTTATGTGTTGTAACGTCTTCATAATAGAACCTCTGGTTAATTTATGGTTGTGAAGATTATGTTGTTTTTGTGGTTCGTTAGATAGAGTTACAAGATCTGTTCCAAAAGGGTGTTTGGGATTAAAAACTTCCAGATAATTTTCGAAAAGTCTGTTTAAGAGCTGTAATAGGGGATAATTAAGACTATTTTTTATAATAAATTAATGGTTCTATGAAAATGCTGCTTTGACCTATTGCATTACTGCATTAGCGGTTAAGCTTTAGGTTTGCAGATGTGCATAGGATTAAATAGGTAATTATTAGCCAATAATGCAGCCTCAAAACCAAAAAATTTAACATTAAACTTTATTTTTATAAGTTTGTATTCTTCAACCTTAACTAAAAAGAGGTTTAGTTATGTTTTCTAAAATAGGTCGTTATTTATATGCGTTGCCCTTTGGAGTATTTGGAATCCTCCACTTTGTGAATGCAGGTCAAATGGCGGGGATGGTACCCATGCTCCTTGTCGACGGTGACGTAGCCGAGATCCATCATCCCGGCGGCGCTGTCCGGACTGAACTTCAGGAGGAACTCGATCCGCTCTCGTCGGTCGGTAGCGAGCTGACCGAGTACGGCCTCCTGAGTGTCCTCATCGAGTATTCCGATTACGTCGGCCGCATCGTCGGGGTCGAGTCGGCGGACGAATCGCCGTACCTCCTGGCGATCCATGTCGTCGAGTACGTCTCGTTGGATCGACTCTGGAAGCTGGAAGAACACGACTCGTTGTCGTGCCCACGGTAGTGCCTGGAACTCCGCACCTGGTGTCTCCGAGGCAGCTATCTGTTGGTGGACATCGATCGTGAATTCTTGCATACAGTTACCCTCTCTCGCGTCGCACGAATCCCAGACACCGACGTGACGTAGCGGATTCCGGGGTGTTTGAACCGATAGGAAGGAAAACGCGGCACATAGCTCTCCTTACCCCCGAGATCGTTCGTGTTCTGGGGCAAGGTTGAGAAACACGTCGTCCTCTGTCCCACACTCCGGACAAGTATGCACGAAGTGAAGACCGTCCTCATCACGCTTTTCTATTCGCCATTCCGACCGGGCACGGGCGACATTTCCACACTCCTTGCAGCGTTTTGGATGATCCTGGAGGTATGTCTGCATGAAGTCGATGAACGACTGCGTTCCATGGCGGTGCGTCGGCATACTCTGCTCATACGATGTGTATGGGTATCAGCGTGTTCACCCCTTTGGCACTCTCTCAGCTCGTCCAGTTGAACCGTCCAGTAGCGAAGGAGTGACAGGGAGGATCGTTCATCCCGGTGCGACGGCGACGTTCCGATCGTCTACTGCCCAGGGAACAACACTAGCCGGCCCGCCAAGAAAGCGAAGTACAGCCCCAGCATATAGCCGCCCTCTGTCCGTGTGAACTCTCCCTCTCGCCAGTACAACGCCCAGCCGAGCAGCCCTACGCCGGCGATTAACTTGAACGGGAGGTCCCACAGGACGACGGACGACGGGACGGAGTAGGTCGAGAGAGCACCGCCGAGGCCGATGCCGACGAGGGGGTTGACGATGTTGCTCCCGACGAGGGTCCCGAGCGCGACGTGGGGCGACCGTCGTCGGATAGCGTCCATCACGGCCGTCAGTTCCGGCAATGCGGCGGCCACTCCGATGGTTACGACACCGACCATGGAGCCACCGATAGCAAGCGTATCGACGACTACCTCGACGACCGAGAGCATTAGCGAGGCGGAGAGCAAGACGAGGACGAGCAGACCCGTGGCAACCACAGTGTCTCGACGTGGGTTTTTACTCGGGGCCTCTCTGAGTGATTGGGTTGGCTCTCGACGAGTGATTATCGCGCCGACGTAGATCAAGTAGAGACCCAGTAGCAGGACGCCGTCGAGTCGACTAATCGTTCCATCCCAGGCGACCAACATGGTCGCACCGATCGCACCGAGCATCGGCAGATAGCTCTCGTAGACGAACCTCCGGGAGACGTGAACGGTGCCATACCCGATGAGAAGAACGCCGACAAGGAGGAGCTGCTGGACGGTCGAAGAGCCGGTGTTCCCGCCGATGACGACGGCCGAGGTAACCTGGTACTCGAGGACACCAGAGAGAATTCCGAGTGACGCGATGAGGTGAGAACTGAGTTCCGGGAGACTCGTACCCAACGCAAGGACGGTCATCCCAACGAGAACTTCGTCGACGTCGTAGTACTCGGCGAGCGCCAGCAGCCGACCGATCGCCCGACTCGCTGCGGTCACGAGCGTGTACAACGCGACCGTCCCGATAGCAATCTGTGTCAGCAACCCGCCCGAGACAGACATATTAGCGCTCGGCTAGCCACGTGTCGTCCCAGTCTCGTTCGTAGTCGGGATCGAAGGGCTCGAGGGTCCAGACCGGACAGTTCTCGCACTCCCAGACTCTGTAGACCGTTCCGTCTCGAATCACGACCCCGACAGACGCCCAGGCGTGGGTTTCGCAGGTTGGGGCCTCAGACATATATGGACCTACAGACGATTGCTGTCCGAAAAAGCCTTTCCGCAGGTCCAATCAGCCTGTGCTGGTCGGATACGTTGAGGAGGTCAAACCAACGTTGGGATGAGACGTTGCTGGTCAGCCATGGAAACGTTCCTACTCGTGGACTGAGCGGCGAAACAGTTACCCACCGAGCCACCACCCGTAAAGTTGCTCCTGCTCGTCACTGTCGGGACGCTTCTTCGACTGGCCGTAGGTCTTCCCCTTGAGGAGTTGGCGTTCGACCGCGTTTGCAGTGAGTCGGAGGGCGTGGGCAGCACCATACCCCTCGCCATCGGCCGTGAAGTAACCACGGTCGGTGACCAGCCGAATTCGTGCCAGAACGAGTGGGACCCCCCGCGATTGCTCCTTGTGCTCCTGCAGCTCGATGCTGGCCTTGATCACGCTCATCTCACCGTACTTCGAGGCCATACTCTCTATCAGCGCGGAGACGTCATCGTAGTCCATCCCCTCCAGCAGGTCCAAGCCGAACACCTGCACGGCGTTCCGGTCATCGCGCTCCCAGGTGAGCGCCTCGATGATGTCCGTCTTCGTGATGATACCGACCGGCTCACTGGAGTCATCGGCTGTGACGACGAGCGAGGAGATCCCCTGCTCGAACATCGTTTCGACGACCTTGTCGAGCTGGGCGCTCCGCTCAACCGTCGCGACTGTGTCGGACATCAGATTCCGTACCGGGAGATCGAGAAGGCGGTCGGAGTCGCCTTCGCGGGCACCGAATCCACCGTGGCTGCTCCCAGAGCGTCCGCCGCCACCGAAACTCCCCGACGACCCACCCTGGCTCTTGCTCCCGCCCCGCGTCGTAAACTCGATAACGTCGTAGAGGCTCACCATTCCCGCGAGGTCGTCCCCGTCGACGACGGGGAGATGAGCGATGCCGGCTTCTCGAAGCATATTGAGCGCTTTTCCGATTGTGGTCTCAGGGGTCGCACTGATCAACTCCGTTGTGTAGGCGTCGTCGACCGTCACCGCGTCGAGAAACGGACGGACGGCCTCGAGGACCGCATCGCCGGTCACCACCCCGATGACCCGGTCGTCGGCGTCAAGTACGGGGAGCGTTTTGGCGTCGCTGCCAATCATGAGCCGCGCGACCTCGCGGACGTCCTCGGTGCGGTCGACCGTCGGGACGTGCTGTGCCTGTGAGCCGACCTTCGCAGACGGCTGGTTGGACGATGACGCCAACTGTCGGCGACTGACGACGCCGCGATACTCGTCGCCGTCTGTGACGACGACGGCATCGAGTTCTTGATTCTCGAATGCGCCGGCGACCTTCGAGAGCGGCGTCCCGATATCGAACTCGGTGAACTTCGTGGAGAGGATCTCTGAGATATCCATGAGTAACTCTCTAGTGGGAGGGTTGCTGGACGGTTATGCCTGTCCCACCCCTGAGTCGAGTGGTGGAGACGTCCGAAGGGCCGCGTTAGGGCGACGAAGAATCCAGCAGTCCAACGAGAACGGCATACCTGACAGCGACGATACCCCATTCGGCTATCACACTCACGTCGCTACGCGAGGGAGCTACGTGCGTTCAACCGTCGCATACAGGCGAGTGATATCCGCAACCCGACTCGTCTGAACGCCCCACTTCCACGCATCGTCGTCGCGCTACCCGCGGAGCAGTACGTTCATTTCTATTCACCACGAACCCTTTTCTCATGCCGGTCAACGTTCTCGTCGCCTTCGATGGCTCTCCGCTTTCAGAGCGTGCGCTCACATACGCTATCGAGACCTTCCCCGACGCGTCCATCACATCGATGTACGTTATCAATCCGATCGACTCGGTTATCGACGTGGAGGTTGGCGGCTTACCAGTCGCCGAAGACTGGTACGAGAATGCGAAAGAAGAGGCAACCAGAATCCACACGACGGCCACGAATCTCGCGACGGAACGGAATACCGAACTCGTTACCGTCACGGAAGTCGGCAAACCGGCACGAGCGATTCTGGGATACGCTGACGACCACGGCATCGATCAGATCGTCATGGGCAGTCATGGCCGCTCAGGAGTCGATCGTGCGCTCCTCGGGAGCGTTGCCGAGACAGTCACCCGTCGAGCACGGATCCCGGTGACGATCATCAGCTGAAGCATCCTGACCAGAAGGACAGGGGAGGAGAACCACAGTGTCGAGGACCCGCTTCGTCTGCAGTCAGACAGGGACACAATGATAGACCGACAACACAGAACCACGATGCAGTGTTTGGAGAGATCGCGTGACCGTTACTGAATCACCCCCGCTCTCGACGTGTGCTGTCCAGATCGAACGACGAGGTGGTCGCGGCGAAGCGGGAGCGCGAGCACTCGAACGACATCTCCAGAGTCTATCCGGCGTCCACGACGTCGACGTCTCGTTCCGAACGAGGAGCGTTCGAATCACTTACGACGAGAGCGTCACCTCGGAGGAACAACTTCGAGAAGCGGTCCGCGACCGCGACGTCTCGATTCAGGACGAGTCCGGCACGGCACCCGACGAGGTGACCACCCGCTCGGACCTCAGGCAGGAGGCAGTGTTCGTTGGGCTGACGCTGGTCGGCATGGTGACCGGCTTGGCGACAGGGTGGCTCGATGGACCGTCACTCCTCATGTGGGCCAGCTACGGCGTCGCGTACGTCTTCGGTGGGTGGTACGGGCTCAAAGGCGCGATCGAGACGCTTCGTCACGGCGCCGTCGACATCGACCTGTTGATGATCGTCGCCGCACTTGGCGCGCTCTCGATTGGCGCACCGTTCGAGGGCGCGATGCTCCTCTTCTTGTTCTCGCTGTCGAACACGCTCCAGCACTACGCGATCGGCCGCTCGCGCCGGGCAATCAATTCACTCGTCGAGATGCGACCGGACGAAGCACAGGTCCTCCGCGATGGTGAGGAGGTCACTGTCCCCATCGAGGAGGTCGCCGTCGGTGACGTGTTCGTCGTTCGTCCGGGGGACAAAATTCCACTCGACGGCGTCGTTGCGTCGGGCGAGGGAACGGTCGATCAGGCTTCTCTCACCGGCGAGTCCGTCCCCGTACCGAAAGAACCCGGTGACGAGGTGTTCGGTGGCACGATCAACGAGAGTGGGTGCCTCGAAATCGAGGTCACTCGGCAGGCCCACGAATCGGCGATCAGTCGCCTCATCCACATGGTCGAGCGCGCTCAAAGCGAGAAAGCGCCGACACAGCGGCTCATCGATCGCCTCGAACAGCCGTACGTGCTTGGCGTGTTTGGGCTCACGATCGCAGCGATAGGTATCCCGCTCGCACTTGGAAGTGAGTTCACCAGTACGTTCTACCGCGCGATGACGCTCATGGTTGCTGCCTCGCCGTGTGCCGTCATCATCTCGACGCCCGCGGCCGTCCTCTCAGCAATCGCCTCCGGCGGCAGGCAGGGCGTGCTGTTCAAGGGAGGCGAGCACGTCGAGACCGCGGCACGCATCGACGCGGTCGCCTTCGACAAGACCGGCACACTCACACAGGGCGACACGCAGTTGACCGACGTATTCGTCCGTGATGGTGCGTCGGACGAGACACTTACCGAGGACTCGCTCCTCTCGCTCGCGGCCGCAGTGCAGGCCCGCTCAGAGCATCACCTCGCTCGTGCGACCGTGGCGGCGGCAGAGGAACGATCACTCGACACACCCAACGCCGCACGGTTTCAGTCAGTCGCCGGGAAGGGGGTCCGAGCTGACATCGGCGATGAAACCATCCATATCGGGAACCGGAGCTACTTCCAGACAGTCCTCGGAGACGCATCAGTCGACGGGCTCGAACCCGGGCTCAGCCGACTCGAAATCTTAGAGGGTGAGGGGAAAACGAGCGTCCTCGTCGCCCGAGAGCGACACGGTGACAATATCACTGTCCAGGGATGGCTCGCGTTCACCGACACCGTTCGGCCTGACGCTGCGGAGATGATCGCCGACCTCCGCTCGCTGGGCGTGGAGCACATCGTCATGCTGACGGGCGACAACGAACGCGTCGCACAGCGCATCGCCGACGAGGTCGGCATCGACGAAGTCCAGGCGGAATTGCTGCCGGAGGAGAAAGTGGCGACCATCGAATATCTGGTCGAACGACACGAGAACGTGGCAATGGTCGGTGACGGCGTCAACGACGCGCCAGCGCTCGCCACGGCGACCCTCGGCATCGCGATGGGTGGCGCGGGAACCGACGTCGCGCTCGATACTGCCGACGTGGTGCTGATGGGCGACGATCTCAGCAAGATCCCCTACGTTCTCGGCCTCGGACGCAAGACCCGCCGGACACTCACAATCAATCTCGCCATTGCCTTTGGTGCGATTGGACTCATGGTCGGCACGATCCTTCTCCGCGGTATCCCGCTCCCACTCGCAGTGGTCGGTCACGAGGGCTCGACGGTCATCGTCTCACTAAACGGCCTTCGGTTGCTTGGCTTTCGTGGATGAGCACGGTACAAGGGGCCGAAGGGGCGCAGTCGTTACAGAAGACGAGTGAACCGTCGATAACACCTGCCCACGATGGACAGAAATAGAGGATGAGGGTCATGAGAGCGGATGAGGACGACTGCGTGAGGGAACGAATCGAACAACAATCCGTCTGTTGGCAGATGAGGCAATGGCTACCGCTAGGCTCGACCCCGAAGAAGTCGAAGATCATGCATTGAGACGACCAGTCTCAACTACTGGCCATTTGAGTAGATATAGCGTCATGTGATTTATCAAGTGGTCTCTGCTATCGGAGGCATCGTTCCCCGGTGTCTGGCACCCCTCCTACGGTGGATCGTCTGTACTACTCCCATCAACTCTCCAGCCCAGTCGACACCACCCTTTGGGGGTGGTGCATAGCGTGTTGCTATAGCCTACGTCTCAACGATGACGAAGTGAAGTGCTCGCCGTGCTTGGCACTCTTGTGCCTGCGACAGCTCTTCTGTGTCGTCCGCTTCGTTAGATTGGTCCGCTGGATTTAGTCACTATTCTGTGTCGCTAATCTGACCATTTGAACTGTATAACTATACGAGATAGTTATTCAATCCGGCTGGACCAAATAGCTGGAAAGTATAGCTATACTATCTAGCTATACCGTCTGACTTAGTTTTATGGATACTCCCTGTCGTTGTAGAGCTATGCTGGCCTATACGACGTACTCGGAAGCGGGCGGCGTCGGTAAGTCCACGCTCGCGGCGAATCTGGCTGTCGCGGACGCACGCGCGGGTCGAAAGGTCTTGGTAGTCGACTTGGATCCCCAAGAGGCGTCGGTTTCGTACCTCCTTGATGTGGGAGAACACCGGAGCGATGCACAGGCAGATTCCCTCGTTCGTCATATGGTCGAACGCGAGCGAGCCCCGTTCGAGGATCTCATCGAAACCAGCGAGGGCGTCGATGTCGTCCCGGCACACAATAGCCTCGAACAACTTGACCGACACTTGAGCCGACGGGAAGAGGAGGCGAACGACTTCGGTGAAAACTGGAATCGGAACGTCCAGTTGTTGCGCGTTCTCCGCGAGAACGGCATCCACGAGAAGTATGACACGCTTATCGTCGATCCGCCGGCGACAGCTGACGTCAAATTATACAACGCCATCCACGCTACGCGCTCCCTCCTCGTGCCGTTTGAACCGTCAGGTAAGGGTCGAAAGTCCGTCGACGGACTTGAGGATCTCGTCCCGGGGCTCGAAGAAAATCTCAACATCAATGTGGGTGTCCTCGCGATCGTCCCCAACCGATTCAAGGGAACGAACGACCAGCAGGATATGCTCGACGACATCAAGAAACGGGAGTACGATATCCCGGTCGTCCTGAACGAACGCGGATCGCTATTCGAGGGCTGCTGGCGACAGCAGTGTTCGGCGTTCAAATATATCGAGGAACACCGATCACGGAAGCGAGACTACGAACTAGAGACGCTCGACCGGATCGAACAACTCGCCGATCACCTGCGGAAGACTGTGGAGGCCCCGGCATGAAATCTGGAGCTGGCGACGATCCGTTCGCAGAGGATAGTTCAGAAACAGGCGATACCCACTCAGAATCGGATGCCGAACAGGCCGACGCGTCGTCTAAGGGAGAGGAACCGGATACGGCATCCGACTCCCCGTCCATCACTGGACCAAACGGCCAGGCACAGACTCAGGCACTCCCCTACAAGTATCGACGCGATTCGGTCAAGCAAGGGAGGAATCAGCAACCGGTCTTTCTGCAGTCAGAGACGGAAGAATTGATCGACGAGACTCTCGATCGTATTGAGGAGCGCTTTGACGAGAACATCTACAAGACGGATGTCGTCGAGGCGATGTTGGTCGCTGGAGGGGAAGGAACGACGCCGGAAGCAGTCCTCGAACGGTGGGGATATGGGATGAAGAATCGGTAGTCTGAGACGGTTCGTCGCCGTGTGAGTTTGCTTTTCCTGCTCTAATTTAATAGGGAGGACGCTATCCCTCACGAGTGTGAGTTTGCTATCGACTTATCGGGTTCCGGACGGGAAATATGCATTTCACACTACGTCGCCCACCAACATCGAGTCCATTCATGACCACGGCCTCCGACGGAGCAACCCTGAAAACATCGACGTTGGCAACATCGAGTTTGTTCTCGACGAACTGGGATACGACGACCCATTTCCCTTTGACCGCAGTCAGGTAATCTACTGTCACGTGGATCCCAGCTATGTCGAGAGCACTCTTTCCATGGATCTCGCCCCCAGTGACGCGATCGTAGTCGTCGACGTCGAGAAAATTGAAGCACCGATGTATCTGGCTGATATGAGTATTATCTCTGATCTTATCGACTATCGATTTGCTGGACCAGAGGCGATGATGCACGGCGATTCTCCGGCTGAAGTGGTTCAACTATATCGAGAGAGTATCGTGCCCGTCAACTCTGCAGCTGATATCGCGTCTGACCCCGGACCTGAACGCTCACATACCGAGTTGGTGATCAACGGCGATATTCCCCCGGCGTCGATTGTGGATATTGTTGGAACGGTTGGATCAACCGATGCAGATCATTGAGCCATTTCACAATAGTTGAGACTGGCCGTCTCAATGCATACGGTTCTTGAAACTGCTTCGTGGTTGAGGGTGATCTCTCCTTCAGAATTTTCGTAGCTTTCACTTCTAACACTCTTCACAGCGGGTGACGTACTCCCAACCAACGATGTCCAT
>JGI12479J12853_1000339_pt1 | contig 33347 bp, 41 predicted proteins | sample A23P3SouthBayCA_2_FD_12853 | JGI IMG/M metagenome (IMG submission 12853) | reverse complement strand
GCCGTATCATTCGAGAAGCCGCCGAGAACGCAGGCATTCAGGAGGTACTGTATGAAGATAAGGCAGGCAACGAGCGTCGAAAGGTAACAAGCCATGCTCTGCGACACTCCTTCGCAGTTCACTGGCTACAACCCCCTAACAAAGGCTCGTTGGAAGAGTTAAAAGAGATCCTCGCTCACGAGGACGTTCAGACAACCCAAGTGTACACCGAGATCGTAGAAGATCAGGTTGATGAAGCGTACTCGACTCACGCTGCTACCATAGACTACGATACTGGAGAAGACAGAAATCGACAGCTCTGCGAATTGTGTGGCGAGCAGAAGCCGAAGCTGGAAACACATCACATCTCATACGAGCCGGAGGAAACTATGAGCGTCTGCCAACCATGTCACAGAGAGATACACGAAAGCGACGAATACGAATATCTGCAGCCTGAAGAAAGTCGAGCCGACGCCGAAGACAGGGACTGGACGCCTTATTAATTACAGTTCGATTTCCTCAAGGCACTCAGTGCCGCCGCAGAGTGGACACGAAAGGTCAGAGACCGTGTGATCGTCAGCGATATCATACGTATAGTGATTCTCGAACATATCGAGTTCGCAGTCTGCGCTCGTGCATTTGATTTCTTTAGTTGCGGGCATGGCCGTCAGTAAGCGAGGGCGACTAATCAACATTGGCCTTCGGCAAGACGTTGAGGCCAGATTCGATCTGCAATTTATCTCACCCTCTCTGAATAGCGTTGAAGATCGTGGAGCAGACGCATTCAAGAAGATAATAGAACGCTAAGATGACCCGAAAGCCCGAAGCCTACGAACTACCGAACGGATGGCAGCCGACGATAGCTGAACTCGTCGAGCATAACACCCTCTGTGCTGTGTACCAGCTGGACAACCCGGAGAAGATGGTTAGGATCGTTCCGATCCCTACTAACAGAGTAGCGGATTACACGCACTCACACAGAGTCATTCTGGAAACACCAGATGGCGGTGAAAAAGTAGTCGCTGAGGGAAGAGAAGTTGATGATGTACTGGACGCGAAGTTGGCTGCGGTTGAAGTGATGAAGCAAGTCCAGTCCTCTTGAATCATCGTTGAGGCCGAATATCTATACTATCCTGAATAGTGCTTATGCCATATCGTCGGTCTCTGACTTCTGGACCGGCATAAACGCCGAACGTAGCCGGTTCCTGAACGGAGATTTCGCTATGGCAGAAAACCCAGTAGACGAGAGTATCTCCAGCCGTAGCTGTGATCACTGTGGATCATGGTCGGCTGTTGGAGTCGAGTACCACGAGCGGTATCGAATGCCAAATGAATTTGAGCGGCTCTGCCGTGATTGCGCGAAGGAGTTGAATACGCACACGGCGGAGGAAATGAGCGACGAGGAACTCATCGCTGCTATCGTCGACGACAGTATCGGCTACGCAAGTCCTGGTCATGCAGCCAAGCACGTCGAAGATTTCAGAGAGGATGGAGAAACGGCATATTGTGAACGTGGGGCAGCGGTGTTTGATCGAGATCTCGATGCTCTAATCGAATCCGCCAGAGCGCACTGGCTGCCTATCCAAGAGAATAATCCCGAGAAGGCAGCAGCGTTGCTCGAAACCGTCGAACAGTGGCAGGAGGTCGAACAGGAGAGTACAGCAGCGAGTATGGGGCTCTCAGTGCTCTATCCAACTCACGCTCCGACTGGAGGTGGTTCTGATGAATGAGATCATCTGCGGTCAGTGTCAGGAGCCGTGGGGCTTCTACTATATCACCCACGAACTGGGCGAAGACGAGAAAGAGGATATTCTGCGAGGACACGGCTGTCCGGCCTGCTCGTGGGGTGACAGTGATCGAGCTACCGGAGAGTATCAGCTCGAACGAGTTCAGTCGATTCAGCAGAATACCGATCTCGACCCGACGAGGTATGCAGGGCTATGAGTACGTCGTGTCAGTTGCGCTTCGTCGATAGAGGGAATGAGCGCGTAGCTCAGGTGTACAGGAACTCGGACGGATATCCGGAGGCAATCATCCCGAATCTCGGTCATCTGCAAAAGCTACTACGAGCCTCTGGTGCTCAACGAAATGCGAGTTACACGGCAGCGCAGTTCGTGTTCATCAGCAAGCTACAGCATCTTGAGCAGATGTTCCACTGTCAGAGCGAGATTTACAGCAACCTCCCTGAAACGGTTTCAGAGGTACTTGCTATCGATAGCTGGCAGGATGTAGAGATAACTCCTCGCTATCTCTTGGGACACGGTATAGAAGACCCTGCTCACGGCCTTCGTGGGAACGAGGACTTCCTGTATCTCGTTGAGTTGCCCGGTACAGCTGACGACGATTGGCAGGTGAAGATAGCGGCCCGAGAGCACTTCCCCAGATGGGATAGTGAAAATACCACGCAAGCGTTTGAGGCCGCTGAGTGGGGGTTCTCGGAGTCGCTTGAAGAGGCAGTCGCTGAGATAGGCTCAAAATCATGAAAGACGAAATGCCCGAGGAAGACGTTCCAGACGGATGGTCTGTCTGCAAAAGGCGGTTTACTGGACATTTCAAGCTGGTAGCAGAGTACGAGAACGATGAGACGGGCGAGAAAGTCAGAATAACGCCGTACAAGACATATTCTCAACCAGGATTTAGCAACGCCCACCGTGTGGTGTTAGTTGATCCAGAAGACGGCGTTGAGGAGATTGCAGTCGGGATGGAAGTAGAACACGTTGAGGAGGCAGAACAAGTAGCGAAGGAGGCTATGATGGAAACCTAATCCGACCTCCAATCAGCAACGTCAATAACAGATAGGATAGCACTCAGTCTAATCACCTCATTTGTGGGGGTTGTGCGTTATTCGTGGGGAACTACGCGAAAGCAGGCTTAGAATCACCCATTCATTTATAAATGAATTCGTTGTTAGCCCGTGGATTCGCCCGTTTCAATATCCTTGGAATATTGTCTTCCACCAGCTGGCATAGTAACAGATTTTGTATAGGAAATAACTGATTTTGTATAATAGTGTTGTCAGCCAAAGTTTTATTAGATCTCGTCTATTAGAGCCTCAATATGCAGATTCAGCCCGTACTCTCGGGAATAGGTCTCTAAATATGCCAGCCTAGGTGGAATATCAAAGACTACAGTTTATCATTCGACTAGAGTATCTCTAGGAAGCCTCCTCCTCTTCAGTGAAAGGCTCTAGAGAGACTCCGAAACTTCCGACTTACTCCTAGATCAGTTTCGACGAGAAGTATCTCTGTCCACAGAACTAGTTCAGGAGGAGCTTGTATGGTCTCACTGGCCACTCCTCTCTTTGGGTAGCGACCTACCGCTAATTCGATTGCTAGATTGAGGGCGCAGAGCCGTCCCAGATCTTCGGTGTAGGCAGAACTGATCTTAGGACGGCATAGCGACCTCGGAGGTACTAAAATGAGCCAACAGACTGCCGACGACTACTCACAAGTACAGCCACCAGACGGTATTGAGCAGCGAAAGGTCGACCCAGCTCAACTGGTAAAGAGCGAACTTCTGGATGATGATCAGCGCAGCAAAAATACTTGGCTGAAACAGAGCATCGAGAATTTGGGTGTGCTCATCCCTGTTCTAGCTCGGAAAGAAGCTGGGCAGTGGGCCGTATTCGACGGCTGGGAGAGAGTTCTTGACGCTCGTAGAGCCAATCAAAAAGTTCCAATCTGGATGCCGGAAGACGGACATTGGAGTGATGAAAAGGCGCTCCGCGCTCGCTTATTTGCTAACACAGCAGCACATCAAAATCAACTTGATTGGCTTCGGAGGGCGTGGCTGCTTGAAGATGCATGGGACAAAATCGGGAATACCCTTGAGACATCTCCCTCAGGAGTCGCAGAGTTAGTGAACATCCCAGAATCCACAGCACGCCACTGGATCGAACCAGTAAAGGGGGCATGGAAGGGGACGATGCTTGATCGAGAACTATACGAAAACGGACAAATCCGTGAATCCTACGGAAATGACAAATATATTATTAGTGGACTCAATATAGAGAGGTTGGTTGAAAATCTGGGGACTGGAAAACTCATAGATATTCGAACTCGATGCAAGTTTGATGATGAGGTTGAGCCGATTCTATTCAAGATGGTTAACGGCGAGGTCACTTCGGACGAATTTGATCAAGCTAAGACCATCGCCGATGAAGATGATACCTCCCTGCTACCTGCTCTAAAAGAGGCTCAAGCTGACAGGGACACTCAGGTTAGTGCGACACTCGCTGGGAGCACGGCCTCAGAGGTCACGTCAGTTGCAACCGAGATGGGAATGAGTGAAGAGGAATTCATCGAAGAAGCCACAGAGAAATATATTGACCAAGCGAATATAGATACAAAAGCGACCCCTGATGAACCAGATTCAGGTCATCTAAGACAACAGTCGTATCTTGATAGAGTAGTTGAGGGCTCACGACCTGACCCACGTCTGCGGATGAGGTCAAATGAGCACTTAGCAGAGTGTCCTGCTAATTCGGTGCATCTCACTGTAACAAGTCCACCGTACAACGTTGCTTGGGATTATAGTGAGAACCAGAGTGATAACCGATCTTACTACGAGGAGTACCTTGGCGAACTAATCGCTGACACATTCCGAGAGATCTATCACCTCACGGTTGACGGCGGCTACTGCTGTATTGTAGTGCCACTCATCTACGATGTAGCAGATAGCACAGTTAACACACCAGAAGGTACGCCGCTAGCTGCGGATATTACGAAGGTATTGACTGGACAATGGGCACCAACAGATGATGAAGTATTCACTCAGTTAAAAGATGAGACAGCTTGGGAAGTCGAAACTCAAGTAACGTGGTATAAGGGCTATCACCAGGCAGGGCTACGTGATCAGACCTGGATTTCTGGAGAGGACCCGCTGATTGAACCTGAAAACTCACTCAATAACTTCGCTGAGGCAGTTATAGTCCTAAAGAAGCCAGGAGAACGAGACGTGTCACAGGAGCGGAAGCGGCAGTCCGGAATTGTCTGGCAAAACGATGTGGAAGATCGAGATCTACGCGAAAACCTATGGAAGATTTCTCCGACATCTTGGGAGCCAGAATATACTGACCAAGGTAATACGGCTCAGTTCCCCGAGGAACTAGCAAAGCGATGTATCCTCCACTGGTCGTATGTCGGAGATACGGTGTTAGACCCCTTCTGTGGCCGAGGAACGACGCTGAAAGTGTCGAAGAACCTCTATCGAGAATCAATCGGTTACGAGATTACGGAGGAACTAGAACGTGACATTCGGGAGTACGTCGGTATTGAGTAAGATATCGAGACTCTGGAAACTAGATCAATTAGTTCAACTGTATATTTCTCATCTCAGAACCAATCCATTATACGGTTGTTGTGCGGCCCGTATAGCGATTTGATCTGAATCCGGTGGGAACCAAATCCAATCCCGTGGGGACGACTGCAGCTGTGATTGCGTTCAATAGTGGGTACCTGTATCGTGGGCGGATGATGACGTTCCCGTTATCATTCATCTCTGTACACAGAGAAAGTTTTTATCATCTTATGTGTTGTATTGTTTGATGTCGTGGTAGAATGACCAGCTATCGTTTAGAAATAAGCGATAAAAAGTGGAATAAATTCAAAGACACACTGTCCAAGAATCAGACTATCAATCAGGTCATCGAGAACTGGATTGATGAGCGAATTGAGGAGGCTGCAGAATGACTCAGTTCGACGAGTACACAGATGATGGAGAAGGCCAGCAAAAGCAGACTCACATTACGATGTCGAATCCAGATCATCCGGATTCAACAGCAGACTATGCAGACGAGGATACAATCAAGGAGCACTTCCAGGCTGCTAAATCGCTCAAGAACTCTCCAATCAATCGGAAAAAGATAGTCGGAGACTTCCTCGTGGCAGTGGAGAAAGAGGTAGTCGAGGGGAATGAAGGAGCGATTGAAGAGTTCCTTCAGACGTTCTCAGAGTAATTCACGGCTTGGTGTCTGGCGTTCAGTAAGATGGCGTAGCCCGCGCTGGTGCTAGCAGGTAGTTCGATTCTACCTGCGGGTATCTGCCTCGCTGGAGGCGTTGTATCCAGCGGACAATATGTGCGAGAAAGATCTCACAGAGATAGTACAGAGTAGAATCGACGCCGAAGACACACAGATTAGTGAATCAGATGTGCAATTGACTGAAAGCGGTGACTCTGTAGTATACCATTCTCCTTCTGATTCAGACAAGGTCCGAGTCTTCGCTTTAGTCGGAAAGGAACTGGATAGCGAGATCCTCGAAGCCTTGAGAACACTGACCGGAGATCCAGATCAGTTCATAACTACAGTAGGCTTCAAGAATAAACCAGATCAGTTAGTTCTGGAAGTCCAAGAGACATCTGCGATCCCAGAGGCTCGTAATCCTACTCGTGAACTGGCGGAACACTTGATTTCTGAAGCATGAATAGATCTACCTCTCATTCAGTTCGTCTTGAGCGAATAACGAAGGATTACATCAACGAAGCCTGCGAGAATCTGGATGCTTACAATTCGATAAAGCACTTCTCCGAACGTGCTGTAGCCAACCACGCAGGATATCTTGAACAAGAAGTACGAGGTGCTGCAGACCTGAAACGGCTCATCCAAGCACTTTGCCGAGTAGACGAGATTGATATAGGGTTCTCAAAGGAGAGCTTCAACACTAAGATAGCGGATCAGAGGTTCACGACCACAACTAGAGTAGAGCTTGATCCTGCCGAGCTCAAACCAGTGGATGAAATCTCCCGCTCAACCGAGATGAGCAAGGGAGACGCTATTCGAGCCTGCATCATCCGAGAACTGTACGAGATTTCCTCCTCGGATGAACTGCTTCACGAACCGCGACAAAGTGATATAGAGCAAAGCTGGAGCTCAATCAGCAGTAACATCGATGAACTCTATTCGACGATCTTGGCTAAATTAGAGACGAGATTGGTTGCTCAGTGGGAATCGACGCAGTCAGCGCTTGAAGCAGATCAGAAAGCCCGAGATGCTCTGGTATCTCACTATCAGAATTACTTCAAGGATTCAGTTGGCTATGAGCGTCTTCAAGAGAGCGAGTTCGGTGAAGAGATGCTCTCAAATCTTGAGGCCCTGCCCCACGGGACGGGATGAGGTCTGCTACTGAAAGACGCCGTCTCAAAGCCCCTTACAGTGTTCTTACATTCTACATGGGTTAGAATGAGAAACGTGGGAATGTGGAATGTGAGAAGACAAGGTGCAGACAATTAACGCGTGAAATCTATTGTAAGTTGAGGCAGATCACCACACATCGCCGTGGGGAAGCAGCCATTCTCGTTTTGCGAGGTCGCGCTCAGGACAGGCAGCTCGTGCAATGGACCGAAATCTACTAGAATCTAAGAAATTCTTCGTAAGAGGGAAACTTCCACTTATTATACTAAATCAACCGAACGTTACCTTCTTGAATAACTTCTCACCCATCGTGGTACAGAGCTGGGGTTAACCAATAGAGTACAGTTCGGTATCACGCTGAGCTTCCCTATTCAGATTCATCTCACAAATAATTGACTTTTCGAGACATATACGATTTATAATACTCACTATGTGACCGTGAAGTGCTGCTTCAACTTTGTATAGTCGTCTGATTCATCACTCAATTCACAATATTCTTTAATAAGCGAAACAGTTCTATCGAATTCCCAGGTAGCGTCTAGCCCGTCAAATATATCCAACGATCTATATAAATAGAATACTGAATCCCCTGTCTGAGAATCCTGCGCGGCTATTCTTCCAAGTAATCGATACAGTTGCCCTCGCCGTGCTCTATCATTAATATTATTTGCTGCGACTAATCCCTCTCTTGCACGCTGTTTTGCTTCAGTTAGATTGTTAACACACAATTCAATTCGTGCGAATTCGTAGAGTGCCCGCGATTTGCGCTTCTTATTTCCGATCTCATCTAGTATGGATAATGACTGCTTTAGGTATTCACGCCCTCCATCAGGATTGCCACTTTCACGTGCAATGGCAGACTTAGTGATCAGACTACTTGCTACCCCTTTTTTATCATCTATTTGGCGTCTTAGTGAGAGAGTTTTATGATTGAATTCCTCGGCGGTCTCAATGTCTGCTTGAATTATACTGACAATGGCCAGATTACTCATAATCTTAGATTTGATGTAGTCTCCTCCTACTTGCGTAATCAACTGAAGCCCCGTATGTAAGTGAGCTTCAGCGTCTTCTGGATCCACATGTCGGTGAAAAAATCCAAGATTATTCAGCACAACTGCCTCACGTCTTTTATTTTGAACTGATTGGTAGAGATTCCTGCTCACAGTATAGTGCCTTCGTGCTTCAGTTAATTTTCCAACATTACTTGCCGCTAATCCCAACCCATTGTGACAGTCTGCTCTGAGCTTAGTAGCCTCATCAGGCGAGATTGAGAGTGATCGTTGATATCTGTCCCGTGCGATTTCAATATTACTCTGACTTAGTGCCACATGCCCAGACCAGAGCATTGCTTCGGCTTGCTGGGTAGCTTTCCCAATATTCTGAAAAATGTCTTTAGCTTGTTGGAGAGCAACAGAGGACCTTTCGTAGTTTGCACGGTCGTGCTCAACTTTTCCTATTAGTAGATTATTTTTTGCTCTATGATGTTGCGTCTCAGTTGATCCTGAGGCATCGATTTCTGATTCAATTCTATCAAACTTTGTTAGTTCAGAGTAAGCTCGCTTAAGATTTCCCTTTTTGAAGTACATCTCACCACGACGGTTGATCCAATCCAATTCCGTATCCGAGGAACATACACTAGGAAGCTCAATTTTTGACATATCATATGTAGAAAATAACGGCGCAGTTACTGGGTATCTTAAGCCTACTTGCGCAGCTTGTTTGACTAGGCGGTTCGCCGCTTTTGTAGGCTCATTTTTGATCGGCGATATTCTCAATGATTGTGTACGTAGCCAATCACTGATTTTAGACTGCCTTTCCGGATTATCAACAAGTCTAAACAGGGAATTTATACAGGACTCGAACAACTCTGTTGCCAGTTTGCCACTCCTGTCCTCCAGTAGGTATTCAAGAAACAGAGCATACCATATTTCGTGATACATCCGGAACTCAGAATCGTCAGAATTTGTTTTCAAGAACATCAGTCCGTTTAAACGGTCCAACGACCGGCTAATCTTTCGATACTCGTCTTTTTCTTCACCCAGAGCATAAATATAATGAGGTGAAATTGGGATCTCAGTTATGTTTAAAATAGATATGAGCGCGGCAACCGTTTGCTGGAGGAAGTCTTCATTAGTCCATGAAAAATACTCGGAATACGCATTTCTCACATCCATTTCGAGAGCAGAGATTGACGACTTAGCATCAGTAATACCCGACAAATAATATGCGATTAATAATGGAGCTCCAATCTCAGCATCTCTAGCTTCTCGATATAATTCCTCAACCGTTTTATCACTAGATGTCCCGTTGACCCTCTCGTAATGTTTCACCATCCGACGACACTCAGTTTTGTCAAATGCTGGCATTGAGACGACATTCATTGATTGTCTTTGGTGTTCAAGTCTGGCATTGGTAAGTAAATTACCAGATTCTTCCCATTCACTTCGACGAGCATCAATTAAGAATGCTGCATCTGAGTCTGGAATTGCCTCCATCACCTTGTAGATCTGTTTTGTTGCTTCAGTGACCGCGTCTTCAGCAACAACAAGCGGTATCTCATCTGTAGCATGGAGTGCATCAATTAGGGTGCCTGGGCTATCGAAGCTTCCCACCTGTCCTTCTCGGTAGAATACTGATCCTATGTCACATGCGTACCACTGATATGCAACAGATTTACACACCGTACTTTTGCCGGATCCGCCGGCACCTAAGACTACGACATTACCTTCGTCCAACAGATGATTACGAATATTACTTGAGAGTGACTTACGCTCTGGTGTATTATTTGTACTCGGTTGCTGTCGATCAAGTGGAAAGCCTGCAGCAACCTCCGCAAAATCAAATCCGGTACGCCATGCAATTGTTGGATCAATAGGCTCTATTCGCTCAAAATAGAGAGGGTCTAATCTGACAAACCCCTCATCAAGAAGAGCTTTGTCTTCATATCGGCTAAGTTGATATTGGATAGTCGACAAATTATCTTCCAACCTCCTCGCTGCCTTTGACAAATGTATGTTAGCTTCTGTGAGAAATAATGTTTCTAGTTCTGTATTACTGACACGGTCTGCGAATGATCGAATAGCTTCATGATACGCTTCTGCTACTGCAATCTCAATAGCTTCTCTCTTATTAGGTTCTGAGTCGGGATCAATACCCAATGTAACTACGATGCCATTTGCTATATGAGCTACTGCCTCTTCATCACTTTCGAAAAAAATATTTTCAGTTTCAATCTCGGTGGCGATTTCTGACCACTCATTCTCTATGTGTTCCGTGTTAATTCGGTCTTCGTTGAACTCGCTACATGCTTCTATGACAGCATCTCTAAGTGAAATATTCAATTCCTTTGCTAAGTTTCCCACTTCCTCTGCAAACTGATCGCGTTTCAGGATATTCTCAATCCTATCTCTAGCCTCTCCTACTGCATATGAAACTCCCAGCTCTGCTCCAGATGCTAAGCCACTCGCGGCAACTCCGATAGCGAGCGTTTCAAGCATCTTCGGAAGATGTTACTACACTTTAATTATTCTTCCGTCTATCCAATCGATATCGGTCTCCGGATGTCATACAATATTAGCATACCCGATGTAGTGGTTCCGACTAATGAGACAGACAATCTGAGTGTTCCAAGCCGACTGTTTGCGACTGCAGAGAAAGTCTGGTTTGCAGAAAAAGAATAGCACCGTAATCGTCTGATAAGGCTATTCCTCAAGATGATAGCCAAAGCGGTCACAGACATCTGTAGCCAGCTTCCTCACTTTCTCTTGGAAAGAATCCGTGTAATTTCCATCCGCAAGCGAAGCACTGATTGCTGCACTGATATTTTTCCAGTTTCCACCGTTGGCCTTCTTGAAAGTTCTGAGTTCTTCCTGGAATTCCGTCTCAGACATTTCACCCTGGCCAAGCTGGCGGATAATAGAATCTATCTCAATCCGGACCATATGCTGTGAAAATACTGCAGCTTTATTTTAATTGTCTACTGAAAAGCGGCGTTATGACGGCGAGGCTGAGTTCCCCCGGACGGGGAATGAATGACCTCTGCTATGTGTCGTCCTATCTTAGCGGTCCATGTTCACTAACCGTCTTCTGCCATCCCGTGGGGCAGCATCGGATTCTATGCAGTAATTATCCGATTATTCGCTCCAGCGTTTCAAGCGGTATCTGAGCTATCCATCATATCATCATACACCCTATGGTGGGCAACCCTACCTATATGGGTCCGTACCGCAGAGTCCGACATAGAGGGTTTGTGATGCCTGATATCGGAAGAATTGACTGGAGCTTAGTCAGCAGTGTAAAGGCGAGCAACAGGCGTACTCAGGTACTCCGAGCACTCAGCGAGAAGCCTCGGATGAACGGAGAGTTAGCTGACCAGCTGGACATCTCGACGAAGTGGGCGCGAGAGCAAGTAAAATGGCTGGAGCGACGTGATCTCGTCGAGGACCTTACTGAGGACAAGCGCAATTACAAGATGTACTCGGCTACCCAGGAAGGCGAGAAGATCGCGGAGGTGCTGTAGAATGGGCATCCTTCGATTCTTCGAGAGCGGCATGAGTGTGCGCCAGACTACGTTGCAGAAGGTTCTGACAGGTCGGATGAATCCAATCGAGAGACGGATCAAACTCTTAGAGCGTCGACGGAGTCGACTGTTCGAGCGAAATCAGAGTGCTATCGAAGCGAGTGCTTCCGGAGGCGACGTCGAGGAAGATGATAGCGAAGAAGTTGATGAGCAAACCGACGATGATGAAGACAACTTCCCTATTCCTCCGAGCAAGGGGGTAGAGATCACGGTTGAATCGCCTACCAGGGATCAGATTCGGTCAGCTAACGCTGTCGCAGACAAGTATCCGAATTCAGAGAACGTAGTGCTCACAGAGAGAGGCACGATCAGAGTGAATCAGTCATCCGGGGGAGGCTTTGAATTAGAAGTCAGGGATGTGCTGGAGCGTGAACTCGGGATCGTACATGGATCTGGGAGTACTGACTCATCTGCTCCGAGTATGAGTGAAGTGATTCAGCAGCCCTGATCGCAGACATCCAGAGTATGACCAAGGTCGAATGCGTCAACTGCGGAGAGTTCCATCAGGTCGACAGTATTGAAGGACAGGTAGGAGCCAAGCACGCCAAAGTGAAGTATACCTGTCCTAAGAACGGGATTCGCTATGGCTCACATCGGTTCGTGGCTGAACTGAAGGACGTGAGTCAGCAGGATGATGAGCTTGCAGTGTGAGATAGGGAGTCTGATTGATGTCACGACCTCTTGTACTGAATACAAGCCCCTAGCTGCCACACTAAATGGATGTCTGAACATCGCTACGAAGAGTTTCTTACATCCGGCAGTTCACCAATGTCGAATATCCAAAGCAATCCGGCTGCAAACAGACCGAAGTAGCTTACAATTCCTGCACTTAATCCGACTGCGATAATATCACTCGCCCCCCAAGGAGTTGTGTAGTAACCTCCCGTTTGGAAGGTTCCGAGAAGCGTGACTGCGGTTCCGATAATAACAGTCAACAGTGATAGAGCAGCTAACTGAACATAGCTATAGTTCTTCCATTCACCGACAGTTGGTTCCGTGCGCTCCGGTTCAACCTCCACATCAGGGGGAATAGGCCAATCAGAATCCTTGTGATTCAGCCAATAAATAAAACCGTTATTTACCTTCTCACTCTTGAGCACATCTCTTTCGACAAGTTCGTCCATTCGAGACTGCACGGTGTCTGTGCTGACGTTTCCTCCAAGAGCGGCATGCATTCTGGAAACGTTATAGTAGGGACGATTCTCTTTAACAAACTCCTTGGCAACTTGGTATTGGGTAATGCTCCTATTGGAGTTTGGAGTGTCAATACGTGACTTGATCCACTCCGGTAGCTCTACATCAGAGGTTTGCATGGTCTCAGTCCTTGATTCTTCATTCGTAGAATCCGGTTCCTTATTCGCTGAACTCTGCTCTCCATTCCTCAAATCCCTCTTTTCATTCTCGGTCTAAGTAACTACCTTCCGACAGAATGTCTGATGCGCTCCACAAGCTCGCATCAAGACAGCATCGGTTACGTACCGAGTGGTAGTAAATGGTGAAACCGCTAGAAGGAGGATTAGCTGTACTAGTATTTGTGTTGATCATCTCTGTCTGGAACTGGGTCACAAGTAGCATTCCTGGTTCTCCGAGTGGTCATCTCCAATGGATAGTATTCCTAGGAGCTGCAATCGCTTCACTAACAATCTACTATACTACCACAAGCGGAAGATAGAATCTTAGCCCTTTTCTCAGTATTTACGTCTTGTCGGAATCCCTCAAACAGATCAGGTTGCAGCGAGCGCGCTACTCGCATTGTTTAAATCCCGCACACTGATTGACTGTCTATCTGATAAGTCAAAGGAGAGGGTTTTCATCAGATATTTATCATTCGGGTTACGCATGGCTGATATGGCTGCGGAGGACGACAAAAGCAAGTTTCTCTCTGATTCTCCGATAGAATCTGTAGATGAGGACGAGTTTCGTCACAAGGAGTATGTGGACACGTTAGAGGAAATGGTTCACAATGCCGATCCCGCTTGGAATATCGGTGTCTTCGGCGAGTGGGGTTCAGGGAAGACCTCAATTATCCGGATGCTTTACTCTCGCCTGCAGGACGCTGAGAGAGAGTATGTCTGTGTAGAGTTTGACGCTTGGAAGCACGCAGAAGAGTCTATTAGAACAGATCTACTGTTGAATCTTGACCAAGCAATAGGTGAGAAGACGGGACAGACAGATAAAAAGAATAATCCTGCTGTCTTGGGCGAGGAGCAGATCACCGATGAGTTATATGATGTTGAGGAGGCAGCAGAACGAGTTAGAGATGATCGGTCAGCATGGGAGGTTCTGAAGCACTTTTTACACGAGGAAAAATACGTTGCAGGAGCAATTGTGGGGATCGGCCTGATTTCTCTCGTGGCCAGCATCCTGATCTCTCCTCAGGTAGGTGCTGGCTTCTTGACTGTAGTTTTAGTGCCGTTGCTGCTCTATATGGCGAAGCAGTTGTCGAATGCGACTGATACGCTTCGGAGAAAGTTTGTGTATCCGCGTAGGGAATGGTCTGGTGCCTACGAACAACTATTTGAGGACATTATCGACGAGACGGAGGCAGATCGGGTTATCATTTCTATTGATAACTTAGATCGATGTGAGAGTGAGACAGTTTACGATGTACTCGTCTCGTTAAAGACGTTCTTGGAGCAGGACGAATGCGTCTACATCATACCGTGTGATGATGAGGCGTTGCAAAGCCATATTGAGTCGATTGATGAGCGTGGGGAGTATTTCGAGTCTCAGAAGCATGGACGCGAGTTTTTGAGGAAATTCTTCCAGACGCATCTTCGTATTCCCCAGTTCATTCCGGAGGATATTGAGAGATATGCGGAGAAAATGAATGAGGATCTTTCAGAGCCCTTTGAGAGCGATGTTATTGATATTGTGACTAAGGCGTATGTGAAGAATCCTCGGCGGATTAAGCAATCTTTGAATCAGTTGACGACGTTGCGGATTCTTGCTGAACAGATCGAAGACGAAGAGGAAGATTATCTGGCGAGTGGGACGTTGACTGATAATCTAGATTTCTTAGCCAAGGTGATGGTTCTTCAAGAAGATTTCCCCGATTTCTATTCCGAGTTGCAGGACGATGTCCGGTTGCTTGAGGACGTGAACCAATACTTCCGGGGTGACTTGGCTGACAAAGATCTTGAGAGGCGCATTGAAGTCTTGTTGGATAGAGAGGAGCGAAATAGTAGTGGCGGAGAGTCCCGTTTGGAGACATTCTTGAGAGCGACCCTTCCGTGTATGGTGGACAATCCTCAGCCGTTCTTGCGTCTTGGTGAACCGGCTTTCCGCCGTGACTTGAGTGATGCTGATACCTTCCTGCAAAACTTGAGGACTCGACAAGAGGAGGATATCCGAAATCGCCTGGAGTCGATTAGAGAGGAAGGCAGAAGTTTATATCCGTATCTTCGAGCTATCGATAGGCGGCTTGATGATTATATTTCTGAGTCGCGGTACACTCCTTTGTTCAGCACTATCAATACGCTTCTCACCGTGTTTCCCGAATTTGAGGAAGAAAACCAGAGTAGGGTCGCTGAAGTTTTAGGAGAGTATCTGGTCTTGGATTCAGTTCAAAAATACTTATCCGACTTTGACCCAGAGGAGTTCTTCCCGGTTCTACTGAAAATACCTGACGAGAACAGGCATGAGGTGTTTGTTCGTTATGCGGAAGAAGTAAACCAGGACGATAGTCTTAGAGAGAGTGTTTTGAAGGAATTTGTTGAGCATGCTGCAATTGTTCCTCGTGCGGCAAGTAATCGTCTCTGCACCACTCTCTTGAGTCTTGATGATGGTTTTGATCGTTCGGTGGAGATGTTGGCGGAGACTGAAGAGTCGAAGGCCTTGGCGAATTCGGAGTTGCTGAAGGAGGCTGCCGACATTACTATCTGGCAAACTACCCCGAATGAGATCCAGAGAACTGAGCCGTACATGCGTTTGGATAGCCAAGCGAAGCCGAGAGGAAGGAAGCACTTCGTTAAGAGATTGTTAGAACTACAGAGCCAAGTTGACGACAACCAACTGAATCAGTATGATGACGAGATTCACAAGTACCTGAGTAGATTAGAAGGCCAGGTTGCAAGAGAAACTGGTGATCAGCTCTTTGATACTCTCCGAAATAGGGTGTCGTCAAGGAACGGGCAATTACATAAATTGGTACAGGTTGCCCTCCAGTTCTACGACTCCTATAGTGCTGAAAAGAAGGAGGATTGCAAGGAGTGGGTCGCGGGGTTCTTCAGTAGTTGGAGTGAGGGCAGTATTCGGCAGATCGTTAATCAAGTCGAAGAATCCGATGTTCCGATCTTTAGCGATGCAGATGCTGTTGACAGTATTTGTAGCCAAATTCCTGATAGAATCGGAAATAATGACTTCATAAAGGGTACTCTAATCCCGGTTATCCCTGAGGAGCATGACCAGCGGTTGCATGAGTTGGTGGAATCGCTCTCCGAAAAGAATGACAGTGAAAAGAACTTGTTAGCTGCTGAGATTTTGGCTGAGTATCCTAGTCGATTTGGGCCTGTTCGAGAGACTGTCTTAGAGCGGTGTCGAACGCAACTTAAGCGGACAAATAATGTGAATCAGAAGAAGACATATTTGCGGGCTGAATTTGCGGTCTATGATTTGCTGGAGAGGGCCGAAAAAGAGGATATGATCACGCGCCTTAGCTCTCTCCTTTCAGAGGATCGTCAGCATCATCAGGCGTTCAAACAGCTTTACACCGAGTTTGAGGAGAGATTCGAGGATGAGCGCAAGACGATATTGGCAAGAAATATACGTGAACAGATTCTCGCGGAGCTCGGTGGAAATATCCAGCACAACCAGCTATTCCCGTTAGTTGACGTGTTTGGTGATCTTTCCGAGGAAGGCGCAGTCGACAAAGAGGACGGCGAGAAAGTAGTTGAAAGGCTCTCAAATAATTTTAAAGGGAGCAATCTGAACGATAGACAAGTTGCAACCCTCATTGAGAAAATATCCAAGCTCGGTAACCTATACGGGCAGGAAGAGCAGGTATTCACTCGCCTAGAGAATTTGATCAATAGTAACAGTAATACCCATATTCACAGCAGCAGCCAAGAATTGCTTGAGGCTCTTTCTCAGACGGGAACGGTCGAGGAACAGCGTATTGAAGAGTTAGCAAAGAAATTGAAAGCTTGAATTAGAGGTGTCACTTGGCGCCTGTCTACTAAACATCCTTTGAGACTATTTTGGAGAAGGATACCCCGACAGCCCGGAACATCGAATCTGCCGAAAGCACGGAGCCATCGACGCGGTCGAGATCGAATAGTAGTGAGTCCAACACCGATCCCATGGGGCGAGACGTGCCAGAATTTGACTTCTAAAAGGTAGTGATTCAGTTCACCGTCTTGCTTAGATCACCAATCAACAGACGCCGAGATGTTCCATATGTGGTTGCGCTCTAACAGCCCGGAGAGATACGTAGCTGAAAGAGCCCTCATTCGGTAGTTCGCGTCGTCATTCAAGCGATGGTGGGTATTCAGTTCGCAGTAAAGGTGGTCGTAGTTTGAGAGTACGTCAGTGTGCGCCTCCGCCTCGTTCTGATAGAAGCCATCTGGAATATCGTCCCAACTTAGTTCAGTCGCCCAGTTGGTTCCATTTTGGAATGGGTTCTCTATAATAAGTCCAGAGACAGACGGATCATCTTGGGTATCGCTCCCTTTAGTGATCCTTTCAACTACCTCAACTTCGAGAGGTCCTTCAAGACCTGCGCGTAGCGTTGGTAGGTGGTGTTCTTTAGCATTGAACAACTCAGAGAATCCCAAGCGTTGTGCAATCTTGTAGTACTCTCTACCACCCACCGGGTAGCCGTCTAAGAGGAACGTCAGTTGGAAGTTCGATATTCGACCCCCACGTCGAGACAAGTTCATTCGCAAGAACAGGTATTCGCTCTCACGAGGAAGGTTAGCAATATAGACAGCGCTTCCCTGCTTGTATAGTGGGAAGTCTGCCTGAGCAAATAGATCCTCAACTGTAGAAATACCGTGTGCAAAGTTAGTCAACCCGCGCCCCACCCATGCTCCGCCCAACTGATGGATAGTGAACCAATCGTCAGAAATGCGAGTGCGAGCTTGTAATGTCGCAAGCATCGACTCCAATTCACCTACGGAGATATCTCTCCGTCGAGTACTGATTTTGACCGGCTGTTCAGGGGTATAGAAGTGAGAGAGGCAGGTAGTAACATCGTTTATATCCGGAGATTCGTCTCCCTGAGAAGTGATTTTCCAAGGTCCGAATGGCAGCCAGTCATCCTCTCTGCTCAGAGTAGTTCTAGCAGACTCGTCAGGGATAGCTAACTGATCGGTGCCTGTCTTCAGGGCTTCAATATACCCTTCTTCAATCGTGATCTCATTTGCTTGCGCGTACTGCTTGATCTGCCCGTGAATTGACCACGGGATATCTACATTAGGTCGCATAGATCAAACAATATATTCTATCCCAATAAGACTAGGGGACCAAGAGTATATTCAGTATGGCTTGCTATCTTGGGGGGGAACGATTAGATCGCCATCTTAATTTCTATGTCTTTGGCACTAACCGCCTCGGAAGTAGGGGATGAAGTGACGAACCCAGAAGCTACAGAGAGGATTCAGTAGAGTTGAGAGTTCCGGTAAGTACGGCTTTCGGGCTACTATTTGCTTTCTTAACTAAAATTTTGCCCGCTGACATATTATCTCAGAGCTTCCAAGTTCTTACTCTTATATAGCGCATAATTTGCGCTTAATTTCTCAGAAAGAGATTACAATCTGGAATATTCCGGTGTTAGAATTTAATTGGGAGTGGATATATCTACGATTCATGGAAACGCTGAAAGCGATTATTGAGGGTCCAGATGGTGCAATCATTGCTCGATATTATGAAACCCCTGACGAAGATCACGACATTGAGATTCGCCCTGTGATAGAGACAGATAGAATCCATGAAGCCTATGTGAGAAAACCTATTTCTCACGCAAAAGTCAAGAACGATGTCGAAGAGTTCTTCGAATCCATTGACGACTCCTACTCAAATATAAATTGGACAATCAACATGAAGTAGAACAATAATACAACATATGATGCTACTACCTGCCGAATATCTGTGTCCAGCACGGTGATTGTAGCAGCTGCCGAGAGTTTCAAAGAAGCCTGAGTTCTCATTCGGAGTGAGCCTTTTCGAGTATGGACAATCGAGTCTGGTTCACATCATTTGGATAGAGCATCTGCATCGGAAGACCACGCCCATCTCGTGGGAGGTCTCCTCCCTCAGGTAGTCGAGCAATTTCACTCATTTGGCGCCGGGCTGTAACTGCTGCTACCAGTGCATCCAGAATGTCGTCTTTCGCGTTCAAGAACGAGGCATACTCTGGGGTGAGGTACAGATCACAGGCTTGTTCGTAGATCTCTATAGCTTCAGAGTATTCATCTGCTAGCAAAGCCCTTCGTCGCTGGATACCCGTCTCCGTTTTTTTCGGTGGCATGGTCTCGCCCCCATTCAGCGAGTAGAAACAGACTTCCGGATGTGTCTCAAACAATCTGTCCCTCGCACCAGGATTCATATCCAGAAACTCGTCGACTTCTCGTATCCGGGGAACGATACTCCAAGCTTGGTTCTGGATGCTGTATCCTGCTTTCTCATTCGTCTCCTTCGCGTCTTCGAGATTCTGTTCATAGACTGCCTCTCGGAGTGGTGTATAGAAGACGCTCCTACCCTGCTGCCCCAATTTCTGCTTTGCTTCTACGTCGCAGGCTCTCTTGTTGTCTGTCGGAAGACCGATTGGAATGTCAATGAAGATGCGCGAGGCGTCGGTATGGCACTTCCAGAGGCTCCATATAGTAGGGAAATGGTCAGTGTCCCAAGACCCGTCATCACGGAGAATAACCCCAACCCAGCCTTTCGAGGCCCAGTCAACGCCGATGTACTTTATGCTACCTGCTAGCAAGAGGACCACAATAATAGTACTCTGACATCTGGAATCCGATAATGTGAATGGGGAAACGCCGAAATCCCGCGCATTAGATGAACGAGGTCGATTAAATCGTCGTTATAGGCCGTGAGTGGGTGAATTTGTTGGCGAAGATATGGAGTAGTAGAGCAATCAACGGTCAATCCGAGGTTGGTGGGGGAAACCTACAGAGGGTATAGTTCTCCGTCGACTCTGGTGGTTACATTTCTGCCGTGAATGATTTCGCTAAGATCTCAGCCTGCTCGTGTCCAATACCAACTTCCTCGAAATGTCCTATGAGCGCGTTTCGAGCTGCCTCTCGATCAGGCTCATGCTCTCCGATGATTTGCCCACTTTGCCAGACGATGCTGTCGATACGGAGTAGGGAGATCGACCTTCCCAGATTATCGCTTACCTGCTGAGCTACCTCTACCCAAGCAGCCATGACCTCGTCTTCATCTTCCGAGCCGGTAATTCCAGAAGTGCGAGCGACTCTCTCAACCTGTAGATCGCAGGGGATCGGAATATCTTGAGGAAAGTCGAGATAGGTTCCATTCTCTATGAGGTGGATGATATCGTATACCTTCATTGCGAAGACGATGGTCTTGCGCTTCATCGGATTGTCTAGAGCGTCAGCTAAGCTCTCCCACACGGCCAAGGGTTCAGCCTCTCCGTAGTTCTCGATAAACCAGGAGCCAAAGCCGTTATCGAATAGCTTGACGAGTCGGGTTCGCTTCTGCTGATTGAGGCGAGCATTCACATCCGCTTCCATGAAATCCCCCAGAATTTGCTTGACATCCTTCGTGGAGTTGAGTTGGCCGTGGGAGAGCGCTACTTGCTCTAATTCATTCCAGAACAATTGGGCATCTCCCGCGAGCTGATAGTCCGCTGTACCTGCACAGATACCCAGTAGAGAGCGGTGAGGCTCATCACCAAGTTCGGAGCTGAACGTAGAGAATGTCTTGTACTCCGGCTCTTCCTCGTCGAACTTGACTATGCCTTGGTAGCCAAGAGAAGAGATAGCCTCGGCCACCTGTTCGACTCTTTCAGAATTCACAGGAATAGTGACTCAGGATTGAAACTAAATGCTTTCCCGGAGAGGACGAAGTATGAGCAAAGAAATTGGTCTCGTAAGCTGCGTCAAAAGCAAGAGAGACGAGCCAGCCACTCCGAAGGAGCTCTACACCTCTGACTACTTCCAGAAAATGAGGATTTACACCGAGCAGCATCACGACGACTGGTGGATTCTATCTGCGAAGCATGGACTGCTCAACCCTGACGGAGATCCCATCGAGCCATACGATGAGACACTGAGTGGAGCAAGGAAGGCGAGGAAAAGAGAATGGGCTGAGAAGGTAGCCGAACAATTGGAAGACGAAGGACTGCTCAGCGAGGACATTACGTTAGTTCTCCATGCAGGGAAAGACTACTACGGGGAACTGCTACCGCTTATCCAAGATACGGAGGTCTCTATCGAGATTCCAACTGAGGGGCTGTACATAGGAGAAAAGAAAGCGTGGTACAAGGAGCGGATATAACTCAACAGTTCTTTTACATATGCAGTTAATGAAAACATGACCTGGATGAGGTCACAACCCATCAGCGGAACTCTTCGACAATCTCCGGATGATAGTGGTTGATAAGTTCAATCACTGCTGTTGCGGCCTCAGACACCTGTATTTCTGTGATTTCGTCTGGATCAGCTGGAACCGGGATTGTCTTTTTCACGAGCCCTTGTGATTTGAGGCGGCGGTTGCTGAGTTCGGTCTGTGCCTCCTCTAGATCTAACTGTTCGAAATGCTCAGCTAAGACATCGTAGACGCGCCCGTGAAGCTCATCCGGTGCGCTGAACACACCGATGCCGCAGACGAGCGTCCCTTCATCTGGATAAAATCGCGTCTCATACCGAATGTCGTCGGGATGGTCAGGATGATTCGAGTAAACCCGCACTCTATTCTCAGTGCTATCCATGTCAATGAGATTTGCTACCTGTTCACCCTCGCCAAGTTGGGAGAACTCATCGATCCGTTCCTGAAGATGAGAGTCGATACGATCTATCACCGATCCTTTCTCTGTTCCGGCCTCCTTCGCGCTGGCCTTCTTAAAGAGAGTGCTGAAAAAGGGACTGCCGTCATGAGAGAGGCCGTCTAGTTGCTGGAGGATCTGCTCAAATGTAATCACACCATCAAACGAATCAGTGTCACTGACGTATTCCTCTGGGGCCAGAAGCCCGACGGAAAAATCCTCACAGAATCCTTTCTCGCAGTACTTGTCTCCGCGCTTGTGATACCGTTCGATCTGATCGGGCAAGAATGACGCATCAATTTTGCACTCAACCAGAATGAAATGATCGCCTCCAGCCTCATCCCGCAATCGGATTTCAATATCGGTCTCTCCAAAATAGTCTACAACCGAATGGCTGACACTGAGAAACTCAGCCTGCTGTATCTCAGGGGCAAGTTGGCCGATTACCCAATCACGGAAGGCTGGTGAAGTCTGAAGCAACTGAACGAAGGCTAGTTGCGTGTCTCGCTCGCGCACCCTGGATAGGAGAGATCGGTTCGGAGCACTCATAACAAATTATTCTGCGTGCGCTTGATACAAAGGTTACTCAATTAGGAATTTAAATGCCAGGCATTAATCAGACCAGTCACTCGTACAAGACTCGCGCTCTATATTCAGCACAATCTCAACAAATTATCACCTTCTGAGGGTGTTCAACAGAGCAAACCGAACAGATATCGCCTTCTTCTCCAGTACGCCTATTCCTTTTGTGTTTCAAATAACAGTATGAGCGATTCAGACACTCCGAAAGTGTATCGAGACTTCTGGAGGGAGTTTGAGAAACGAGTATCTCAGCGTGAGGAAACTCCGCTGTATTTTGACTCAGAGGAGGTCCACGGAAACTTTCTTTCTCAGAAACGGAATCTCCCAGACGGAAGCAACTACACCTTCTCTTCAGATACTAATCGAGGATACTTGCAGGTGAAGCTCCACATCTGGAGTAGTAGAGATGACCGAGACGAGATCTTCGGTCATCTGAGAGAGCATAGAAATGTGATTGAAGCAGAGATTGGCGAGCCCCTCAGTTGGTCTCGGAATGAGGACTACGATGCTATAGTTCTCCAGCGAGAGGGGGATATCAGTACAACTCGTGAGGAGTGGGATGAGTACCTGACGTGGCTTATTGAGCAAGGGGAGAGATTCGACGAAGTCTTCGGAGCTTATCTAAGTGAATTCAAGAAGTGACGAGCTCATCAAGTCCAAATAACTGCCAGACGACACCAAGTAAAACACCGATAAAGTGAGCAGTATGTGCAGTCCCTTGCTGGGAGGGAAGATAACCGAATGCCTGGAGAACTCCCTTTGTGACTAAGAGCACGGCTATGACGAGAACTACTGCATGCGCAATCCCCAAATTCTGACGAAGCTGATCTCCTCTATATACTATCTCCCGCGCCTGCAAAGAGTAGGATAACGAACTGATACCAACAGCCCAGCCCCCAGAAGCAACCTGGTTAGTTGCTACCCCGGTGTAGGCAACTACGATGAGATAGAAGAGGAATACACTGGAATATCCCCGTTGCTCGGTGAGGAGCGCAAAAGGAGTGAATAGAGCTATGTTCCAGAGAATGTGTGAATGGCTGGAGTGAAGAACTGGAGATAGAATCCATGCAAGATACTCGCGATTGATGAGTTTCGTGCTGAGAAATTCGTGACCGGCAGTCGGTGCGATGCTCTGTACTAGTGCAAGCTCAACTACGTAGGCAACGCTAACGACGCCGATAACTGCTATTGTGACTTTACACTCCCTCAGTCGAGAGAACTTAGAATGCAAAATTGATTCACTGGAGTCTTGCCTCAACCTCTGCTTGAGCGGAGAAAGGAGCGCCAAGTCCGCGGGAAATGTCTTTTGCCTTTCTTTTTGCTTCCTGCTCGGTATCCGCTTCCACAGTATATTCTACAGTGTCTCCACTCCTCTTTTCTTCAACTATCACGATATATTTAGGCATGATCGAATATTGTCATCAAGCGTAGTAAAATTCACCCCTCTGTACTACCTCGACAGAGCGGATCAAAGGATAGTCGCCAGATCCAGTCCCAGTGCGTCAAATACGAGAAGTCCTTTGAGAATGGTCAGTATAAATCCCCATCTCAGCGGAATCTTCAGATCTCCAAATGACTGCGCTGCACCGTAGTTGATATACACGTATCGCGTTATATCCCTGAGCAAAAGGAGAGAGATGACCAACAGTATTGCTACACCCGTATTCCCTATGAAATTGGAAAGGACTAGCCAGACAGGAAGAGTAACCACGGACAAAAGAGCGAGTGACACAATTCCGAGGAATATCGCTTTCAGATCATCTTGAATAGAAGGCGCTTTTTCTCCACTCTTGAAGGCATCAATCTGTCGCTGACCAAAATCAGCTGCGCTTCGGATTACTTGTCCAGCAGGGCCATCGGTTGTCTGCTGATAAATGATATCTACCCAAGTATCTACGTATTCTCCAAGAAGAAGCTCATCAACTAAAGCGGAAGACACGGGAAGAGCGACGGCTAAACTGATGAATATGAGGATCGGAGAATAATTGTTGGCGTACATGCTAGCAGATTGACTAAGGGAGAGGAGTACTCCAAGAAGCGGGATTTGTAACAATATTGGGCTCAATTTAAGCGATGTTCTTAGTGCACCAATATTAGGATCATCAGCAATTGCAGCTACGACACGATGCAGCATCAGTAAGAAAACAATCACAAGGCTGAGATAGAATATCCAGAAATACTCCCAATCGAAACGGAGTACAGTGATTACAAGCGAGAAAAGACCAAGGACTATAGACTCAACTGCGACAGCGTCGGCTCCAACGTGGATATTCTCATTACTCTGTTCCACGGTTTAGTTTGGTTCACTATGGCATAGTTAATTAGTGTTCTCAGGAGTCCTTCCCCACGGTTTGCGTGCCGGAAACGGGATATGCAGCAGTTGCTCCCGGAGTATAACAGCAATTCACCCCCGTAATTCTGGAGAATTTACGTCGAATTCACAGGGCACACTGCCTGCTACTGCTTAGAGCCGATTGTTCCAATCACTACCGTTTGGCCGATATGGGGAGATACTAGCTCTACGTCGCAGTTCACAGGCCATACCTGTTGACTACTCTTTCTATAGCATCAGCGTCGGGTATTTGCTCAGATTCGTCAACTGAACTCCGAGGAAGTACGTTCCAGATGTCCTGTTCGGAGATCTCCTCGGGTACGTAGCTCATGTACTTGTCTTGCAGAGTGCTCAGATGCTTATGTTTCGTGTAGACATCTCGAATCTGCACATCAGACCATCCAGCGGCTTTCAGGTGGGAGACTCGGGTATGGCGGAAGTCCTTGAGTTTGAGTTGTAGAAGAGATTGCTCCTGCTGCACTCCACGGAGTTCCTCACGAATCTCGTTAAGAGTGATATCAAACAACTTGCCATCACCACCGTGGGTGAGCTCTTTCAACAACTCACGCTCTCTATCGTCTCGGAGTTGCACGTACTCCCGATTGTCTTCCCCACGTTGCTGCTTCAAGATGTGATACCACATGAGATCGTCTTCTAATCTTACGTCGGAGGCCTCGAGTAGCAGTACTTCACCAGGGCGACGGCAATGGAGATACTGAAGAGCAAAGAACTCTCTGTAGGGAGATTCGGCGTTCTCTAATATCGTCTCTACCTCACCGAGTCGGTATACGTTCCTCTCGTCAGCAGCCAGTCCGTACACCCTTTCGCTACCGGCATTCTTGAATCGACGATCTCGGAACTTCCGAAAGTCTCGTCCATCGAACCACTGCAGGTTCATCTCGTCGCAGTAGGACTGAATCGAGTCGAAGTAGTGCCGGATCATCTCACGGCTATCATCGAGAGAGAACAGGAGGCTAATGAACTCCGTTACCTGCTCAAACGACTCGGGTTCGTACTCCGAGAATTGGTAACTCCCACGGGCGGTTCTCTTCAGATCTCGAAAGTGCTCCACTGCCTCTTGCCCGGTCAGCCCATCTGTGTGGGCACCGGCTAAGTACACATCGAATAGCCGCAGGCAAGACTTCCTATCCTGTAGCGTTGCCTCAGCGTACCGCTGTTCAGCCTTCTGCTTGTACTCAGAATACCTCATGCTATCCCTCCAGGTAAGCCGAATCAGGATTGTTCTCTTGGTAGTACACTCGCTGTGGATTCAGAATCCTTTCGGGAATATCGGCTGGCTCAGGTTGGCCGATAGTGTTGAATAATCCACTACTGCCTTCCCTACCCGCTAATGCGAGAGCGATGCTCTGTACATCTTCCTCTAGCCAACCCATATCCACCCCGTGGGAGATATCGTAGAATCGCTTATCGAACTCGTCACGCTCCGTATCGGGATCGAGTGCCAGCACTTCAGCAGTTACCTCTTCCAGCACTCCGACCTCTTTGAGGAACCACACCTGCTTCCTGATGTGCTCGTCATTAGAGACGGTCAGGTCTGAATCCACACGGGCCAGCATGGAATTGTACTGCCGGAAGAGTTCGTTTGGGTACTCAGGGCCTTCCAAAGAGAGGTATCCAGTGATGAAGGGGCCTGTTCTACTAGCCGTTGCGCCGGTCATTTCATTTACTGCAACTTGGATAGACTCTCCTAAGCGGTGTGTGATATTAGACATGATCGGTGTATAATGCATTCGGAACCAATATACGTAAATTTTTGCCAATAGTAGCAATCTAAATTGAAGAATTGACAGGAGAGCCAGGAATCAATTCAAAAAGTACTCTTATTACCAGATTATTCTAATGAATCTAATTGGCCATCGTGTCTTCTCAAACAAAAGTAGGCCAGTATATTCCTGAGGTAGGTATTACATCAGACAGTTTCGTTCTATACAAACTCCAGTGTCGCTAGTAAACTACAACAGTGTCTGGAGCAGAGCTATGAACCGTTGCTCAAAGTATAATAAAAAATACACTTATTGTTACACAAGATATAGCTCACATCAGGTGGCATGATGGGATCTCGCTCACAGGGCACGGAGCAGAATAACAATATACAGAGGATGAGGGTTATTCAAATCATCATTAGTACTTTCTCAGCACTGCTTGTGTCTATAGCATCAATTGCGACGTTAGCTTCAACAAAACCGACGCTCGCGATAATAACTCTGAACACTGTTCTTATAATCGTCTTCGGTATTTTGATATATTTACACATCCCAAGACGACTCTAAAATAAACAGACCTGCGATAGATAGGGTTCTATTCGGTTTGTTCTTCAAAATACATCTCTAAAATATGGGCTTCAAGATCAATAAACGCCTGTGCTATCGGCGAGTCAGTATTGAGTTGATACATTTGACTCGGTCCAACAGTTCTTGTTTCCTCCACAAGACCACAGGCTATGAGATCATCTAAGTGGTCATAAACAGCACTTCGACTCACTCCTGCCAAATCCGCCATGTCACTGGGATTTATATCACGATCAATTTCACTGAGTAAGGCGGCTATTAGTTTTGTCTTGGGATGATTTCCAAAAACCCATGTTAAAGGCGTACCTTCTGCATAAGCGAGACTGTGGTTCTCAGAGTCAAGATCAGCGATATCTTCGTTAAATGTCATGGCGATTCTAATTCTTGAAATGACCTTTGATAGAGATTTAGTTAAATCTGTTCTTGATAGAGAGTGTGTCTGAGAAAAAACAGTGATGTCGTTTGAGAACCATTGAGAGACAATTATATCTGAATTCACCAGCTATAGTTAGGCACCATGAGTGCCTCTAATCCCTTTGAGAATGAAGAATCTAGGAAATTAGCGTCCAAGATAGTGTATAAGATGACGAGGAAAAGAGTTATAGGTGAAAATAAAAAGCAACTAGATACTATTTCTAATTGGTTCCCGTCGCATCAACAAAATCAAGTGAAGGAGATAATCAAAAAAAATTCGAATAGTGAGCGGATTCCAATAGGAACAGATCCACATGGTCGGCTCTCACTAACAAGTTATGAAGAAGCACAAGAATTTATTGAATCTCAAGGGAGAGAGACTGGGCTAGGTTGACAAATTTTGAACCACAGAATCTGAAAAGATAGCAGTCCTCCCACCGGAGGGACCGGTAAAGAGCGCTCTTTTTGTTTTCTGACGCGCTTTTTATTTTTGCAAAAAATTTCACTTCGTCGCTTTTGTCTCTGATGATTTAGCAAGATATTTACAATAAATCGGCGCGAGAGCGCTTCTGCTTCGAGAATTCAAAATCTCGAAGCAGGCAGAATTCCAACTATGGGAGCTAGCAAGCACCTAAGCAACGAGGACAGTAGTGACGGCTCGAAAACGTATGTGGAATTCGACTCTTCAGAGGAAAGCCAGAGGGCTGCATACCGGCTCTGCTCGCGAGGAGGACAACTCCGTGAGGGAATCAACGACATAGATGAGTTCTTCGCAGAGATGGTCCCTCACGTCGCAAAGCACCTCTTCGAGGGTGACACTATTCCACTGATGGAGTGGATGGAACTCTCGGAAGAGGACCTCGAAGAGTACAGGGAAGAAGTGCTGGAAGCCGGGGACGACGAGTAACCCCTCCCTTTCTCAATTTATGACCGAAGATTCAGAGACCACTGAGAGACAGGTATCGAATTCGATTAACGTGGGGGGAGAACTGGTGTATGCTGTTCAGGAGGCTATCGACGACTGGGTAGTTGCTGAAGATATTCCAGTTCAGAGAGTTGAAGGACAAATAATCGCTGATGAGGAGGAGCTAGTGAAGAACATCTGCGTGATGATGGTCTTAGCGGTAGACGAAGCAGCGAACTAGATCCTATCTCCTCCATTTTTGTCTTAGCAAGCTAGAAACCGAATACCCCAACCGCCGAATATCGCCGCGAATACCGTACGTACGCCGTGCTCACGAATGATGTGCGGTGTAGTGGTTCTCGAACATGTCGAGTTCGCAGTCGGGACTCGTACACTTGAGTTCCTTCGTCGCGGGCATGCCGAGAGATAGTGCCGCGACCGGCATAAGTGACGTGGAGCCGGCGGCTCGGAGTCAGTCAATCGGGCGGACTGCCGCCGAGACGCCCCCTGCGGGGCGGAGCGTCGGCGTGACGCGCAGGTCGTCGAGGGCGTCCTCGGGGACTTCGACGTCGAAATCCCGCGCCAGCCGGGCGAGCGTGAGCGTCGCCCCCGAGAGGGCGAACCCTCTACCGACACAGGCGTGCGGACCGGTCGAGAACGGGAAGTACGCCGGCACGTCGTTCGGGTCGCGCCGCTCCCAGCGGTCCGGGTCGAACGTCTCGGGGTCGTCGAAGTAGCGATCCGAGCGGTGAATCGACCACTGGGGCATGATGATCGCGGCCCCCCCGTCGACGCGGTACTCGCCGAGGCGTGCTTTCCGGTCTGCCCGCCGGAACACCGCCCACGCGGGCGGGTAGAGTCGCAACGCCTCCCGGTACGCTCGCTGGGTGTACGTCAACTCCCGAACGGCGTCGTGGGTCGGCGGTCCCGAACCGAGGACGGTTTCGGCCTCCTCGCGCACGCGCCGGCGGACCTCGGGATGCCACGACAGGAGCGCCGTCGTGTAGGTGAGACTCAGCGCCGTCGTCTCGTGACCGGCGATGAGGAACGTCGACACCTCGTCGCGGATCTGATCGGCCGGGTAGTCGACGTCCGGGTCGTCCTCGGCCCGGATGAGCATCGTCAGCATGTTCCGGTCCTCCTCGCCCTCGGCGATCAGTCGCCGGCGACGCTCGATGATGTCCTCGCTCAGGCCGCGGATGCCCGCGGCGGCCTCGTGGAACTCGGGTGAGATGCGGGTCGGGAGCCAGTCCGGGGTGACGCTCCCGAGACCGAATTCGAACTCCGATCCGGCTGTCTGCATCCACTCGTGGAACTGCTCGGCGCGGTCGGCACCGAGGTCCTCGCCCAGCAGGACGGTGGAGGCGACGCGGACGGTCAGTCGCGTCATCTCGCGGTGGAGGTTCGTCTCGAAGGCACCACGTTCGGCCCACCGTTCGGCGAGGCGCTCGACGCGTCGCCCGACGTCGTTCGTGTAGGCCCGCACCTGTCGGCTATCGAACGCGGGATTCATAATCGACCGCTGCTGTCTCCAGAGGTCGCCCTCGCTCTGGACGAGACCGTGTTCGGCGATGAGCGCGGCGGATTCCTGTGCGGGGACGCGCCGGAACGTCTCGGGACGGGCGAGCGCCTCGTGAACGAGGTCGGGGTTCGTCAGCACGACCAACGGGGCGCGTCCCGGGATAGGGACGGCCACGCCGTCCGGATACCGCGCCTGTACACCCTCCAGGAACCGGACGGTGTCCCGGCCGAACCTGACGGCGTTCAGGAGTCCGGCCTCGGGCGGAGTGGGGAGTGGCTCTGGCACACCCGCACGTAGGATTTGGTCGACTTGTGCCTTTGGGGGAGGTGACCGCTCGGGGCGTCTACGGCGAGTCCACCCCGCACCTCCGTAGGACGGAGCCTGAACCCACACGAACACGGTTTTACGCGTCGACCCCCAACCGAACCCTATGACCGACCCCGCCACGCTCACGGTCACCGTCGTCGACGGCTACGTCGACGAACCCGCACACTTCGGGGTCCCGCCGTACGTCTCGACGTATCCCCGCTTCACCGCGGGCGCGCTGGTCGACGCCGGCGTGTCGCCGTCGGGGATCACCTACCACACCATCGACGAACTCCGCGACGACCGATCTAAGTGGCGCGACGTGGCCGACGCCGACCTCCTGATCTACCTCGGCGGGATGACCGTCCCGGGGAAGTACGTGGGCGGCACGCCCGCCGAGCCGGACGAAGTCCGGGAACTCGCGTGGGCCGCCGACGGGGTGACGCTGATGGGCGGTCCCGTCCGCTTCGGCGTCGGCGAGGAGAACGCCGGCGCACAGGACATGGAGCGCAAGGACCTCGACTACGACTTCGTCGCCAAGGGCGACGTGGAGGCGGCGGCCCACGATCTCGTCTCGAACGGACTGGAGGGCTTCGGCGACCGGATGCGTGACAACGCGGACCTCGACCGCTGGGCCACGAAAGGGGCCTTCGTCGTCGAGGACCACCCGAACCACCCCGACTACCTGATCGCCGAGCTCGAAACGTCCCGGGGCTGTGCGTACCGGTGTTCCTTCTGTACCGAACCGCTGTACGGCGATCCCGGATTCCGCTCGGCCGAGTCGGTCGTCCGCGAGGTCGAGGCGCTCTACGACCGGGGCGTCCGGCACTTCCGCCTGGGTCGCCAAGCCGACATCCTCGCGTTCGGCGGCGACGGCGAGGCGCCGAACCCCGACGCCCTCCGGCGCCTGTACGCTGGCATCCGCGAGGTGGCGCCGGACCTCGAAACGCTCCACCTCGACAACATGAACCCCGTCACCATCGTCGACTATCCGGAGCGCTCCCGGGAAGCCATCCGGATCATCGCCGAGCACAACACCGCGGGCGACACCGCCGCCTTCGGTCTCGAATCAGCCGATCCGGTGGTCCAGGAGGAGAACAACCTGCTCGTCACGGCCGAAGAGTGTCTGGAGGCGGTGCGTGTCGTCAACGAGGTGGCGGGGTGGCGTCCGGGCGACGACCCCGCGGACGCCCCGACGACGGGCGACGGCGCCGCGAATCGCCTCCCGAAGCTCCTCCCCGGCATCAACCTCGTCCACGGGCTGGCGGGCGAGCGCGAGGAGACGTTCGAACACAACAAGCGCTTCCTGCAGGACGTGTACGATGAGGGGCTGATGCTCCGGCGCATCAACATCCGGCAGGTGATGGCCTTCGCGGGGACGGAGATGAGCGACACCGGCGCCGACATCGCCCGCGACCACAAGAAGCAGTTCAAACGCTACAAGCGCGAGGTGCGCGAGGAGATCGACCGGCCGATGCTCCGTCGGGTCGTTCCGCCGGGGACGGTCCTCCCCGACGTCCACATGGAGTACCACGAGGGCGGCAAGACGTTCGGCCGGCAGCTAGGGACCTACCCCCTGCTCGTCGCCGTGCCCGGCGAGCGCGAACTGGGGACGACGACGGACGTGGCAGTGGTGGACCACGGCTACCGCTCGGTGACGGGCGTCCCGCACCCGCTGGACCTGAACGCGGCGTCGATGGACGAACTCACCGCGCTCCCGGGCGTGGGACGGTCGACGGCGGGCGACATCGTCGTGGATCGGCCGTACGCCTCGTTGAGCGAGGTGGACGTCGAGACCGACCTGTCGCGGTTCGCCGCCGTCGGCGCCGTCGGTCCGGCCGACTAACTGGTCTACGGGACGTCGGCGTCGCTCACCGTCCGAAGCCGAGACAGCCGGCCGTAGCCGAGACCGGCCGAGAAGAGGGCGTAGCAGCGCCGGGAAGCGAACCGCGGTGCCGGTGGAACGGGTTTAGAAGTCCTCGTCGATGATCTCGCCGACCGCGAAGTTGGACTTGACCTCGGTGATCTCGATCTTGACGCGCTCGCCGATCTCTGCACCGGGGACGATGATGACGTAGCCACGCTCGACGCGTGCGATGCCGTCGCCTTGCTTGCCGATATCCTCGATCTCGACGTACCGGATCTCACCGACCTCCACCGGCGGCTGCGGCTCGGACGTCGGCGTCTCGGACTCGGACGACTCCTCCGGCTCCGTGCGGTCCCGAGAGATGAGGGCGACTCGATAGGTCTCGTCGGGATCGACCGACCCCGTCTCGATCTCGCGTTGGGGTACCTCGATCACGTACGATCCATCCTCCGACCGCACCCGCGCGTTGAACAGACACAACAGGTTATCTGAGATCTCCACAGTGTAAACCTCCATGTCGACCTGTGTCGGGATCGTTAAAGGTGTATCGCCGTCAGCGGGGCGCTCCGTCGGGAGTTTTCGGGCCTTCCGAGTCGTGGACGACCACCTCGCTCGCCTCGCGCTCCACCGGCGTGTACGCGTCGCGGACGCCGATGGCTTCTTCCAACTCCCGGATCGCCCGCTCTTTCAGCGCCCGCGCCAGTTCCTCGGCATCCGCCCGCGAGATGTCACGCCCGAGTCCCTCGCACTCGTGAGCGCGGACCATCCCCGCCTCGTCCACCGCCTCACCCATCGGCTGACTCGTCCCCCCGAGGGCGACGCTGAACGGGTACGTCTCACAGATCAGCGGGCGGTCGTCGTGCACGGTACACCGCCCCTCGCCGTCCTCTTCCTCGTAGAACGTGCAGTCGCCGCAGGCGTCCGTCCGAAGCGCCCACTCGAACGTCTCGCCTGCCGGCCCGTCGGGACCCTCGGAGAGACCGTAGGGCATCGGCCGCGCCACGTCCCGCCAGTCGTACCCCGTCGTCGCCTGCAACTCGCGTACTTCGTCGGGGAACACCGTCGCCGTGTGGGGATCGGTGGCGTCGCCGTCACTGGCGTCGCCGTCTCCCCGAGGTCCCTCGTTCGCTTTACAGCAGGCGCCACAGCGCGTACACTCGAAGCCGATGGACTCGACGGCGTCGGCGAGGTCGCTCACGTCGAGGGCCCGCGCTCGGTCGAGTTCGGCTTCGAGCGGCTCCATAGGCCCGCTGGGCGGCGGAGGCCGAAAAGGCCGTCGGCGTCCTACCGCGGCGCCACCGCTCCCGTCTCGGGATCGAACCGGACCCGTCCTTCGACGGCGAGTTTGTCGAGGTGGGCCCGCACCGTCGCCGCGGCGAGATCACGGACGCCGGCGAGATCACGGTCGTACGCGACCGCGAGGACGGTCTCGACCGACTCGGCGCCGTCGCGGACGGCGCGTTCGA
>JGI12479J12853_1000336_pt1 | contig 33689 bp, 19 predicted proteins | sample A23P3SouthBayCA_2_FD_12853 | JGI IMG/M metagenome (IMG submission 12853) | reverse complement strand
GCTCCTGGGGTTGGTCCGGCTGCCGCTCCGCGTCGGAAACATCCATCCGGCCTCGGTGGCCGGCCGGCGCGCCAGCCACTCGCCGAGTAGGTCCTGAAGGCCCTCGGGAAACCAGAGCTGCCGGTCCTTGCCGCCCTTCCCTTCGCGGACGACGAGCTGGCACGCCATCATGTCGACGTCGTCGCGCTTCAGGTCAGCAACCTCGGAGACCCGGAGTCCGCACTCAAGCATCAGCCGGACCATGCACCTGTTTTTGAGCCCGCTGTCGTAGCGCGTGTTGAAGACCTCGACCAGCGCGTCGGCCTCGGAATCATCGAGCACTTTCGGGATGGAACGGCCCATTTCGGCCTCCAGCGGGTTCGAGCAGCGAGTGTACCGATAATGTAGGTTATCGGTACGCATTCACTGTCGAATACCCGTGGCTTCTGGGCCGATCAATAATTCGGTACGTATTCACGGGCTCCAGCCGATTTCCGCCGCCGAGAAAGCCGGAGTGCGCTAGCAGTCGAATCGCGTCGCGCTTTCGGTCCCGAAAATCACCATGACGCTTCGTCAACGGGAAGACACCGTCTCACTGTGGAGTGTTGTCGAGTTTGTCAATCACTCGGGCGCAGTGGTCGGATTGCCTCGAACTCACGCCCCCATTGCTCAATCCTGTCCGCAGCGCCTTCGTCCAATCTCCACGTCCGATCCTCGAGTCGAATAGAACGATTTTCCTGAAGATATGCGCCAACGATTCGATAGCTTAGATTGCCACGCTCGGTGGTTAAGGTCGCAGTTCTGGGTTCCCATGCCACCTGGAGCCAATCAGCGTTCGGCGGAAGCTCCAGCGCATCTAGTTCGTTGATCATGGTCGCGAACAGTCGGTCCCCCGGCGCCAAGAGTCTCAGTGACGGATAGTCATCGAGATGGCGAGGGCGAAAGGTAATAGCCACGGTGTTCGTCCGTTTCCCGACCAAGGTGTCAGCAAGGGTTTCTTCGGGAACGGTGGATTCGTCCCAGTCGGCCGGTACGGTGACAAGGTACCCTCCTCCATTTTCGCGTAGTGCATCCGGGACGACTTCCGGAGGCAGCTCGTCGATCGGCGTGAACTCGACGCCGGCCTCTCGCAGGCGTTGGTTGCCAACGAGTGCTGCTTCCAATGACTCGACGTCGTAGGGCGGTGTTTCCTGGGAAGTGACGCCGATTTCATCGATGTCGGGATGCCGGTAGGACTTCCAGGCGTCGAGTCGGGCATCGCGGCGAACATCCTCTTCGACCGTCGTGTCATCATCGCCGACGGTGTGGAGGGCGTCGGGGATATCAACTGTAGACTTCCGGCCTTCCTCCTCGCTGATCTGGTCGACGACTTTTTCGCCGACGTCTCCATTGCCTTCCATGACGCGACTGCGAATCGTCTTCTCGACACGCGAGAGAATCGGCTGAACCTCGCCGACGACGTCTTCGAACATCCCGATGCGGGCATCCAGTGCGTCGTAGATGTCGCCGTCGACCGTCTCCTCATACTTGTAGTTCACGATCTCGATGGTGTCGTATTTCTGGCCAATCCGGTCGATACGGCCGATGCGTTGTTCGACCTTCATCGGGTTCCAGGGCAAATCGTAGTTGATCAGCACCCCGCAAAACTGCAGGTTCAACCCTTCGCTCATGCTCGAAGTGCCGAGGAGTTTTTCGACGCGTCCGTCGTCATCGGCGAAGGAGCGTTTGACCTGTTCTTTGGTCACGCTGACCCACCCTTCCGCCTGTTCGCTCCACCAGGTAGCACCGTTGCCGGTGAACGTGGCGATCTGGCTTCGATACGTGCTCTTCAACGCATCGCGGACGTACTCCAGCGTATCCGTGTACTGAGTAAAAATAAGCACCCGGTCGTGTCCGGCATTCTCAAACCGCCTCAGGTCTCGGCGCAACTGTTTGAGCTTGGGGTCCTCTCCGATGTTCTGAACCTGAGAGATGAAACCTTCAAGCGCTTCAATTTCGTCGATCAGAAGTCGCCGGCCTTCTTCGTTTGTAGCTGGGGTAAAATCTTCGAATCGGTCACCACTTTCTCCAATTCGCCCGTCTTCAGCATTTACCACTTCGGAGGCGTCGACACCGTTGAAGTCTGGCGAGGTGCTCGTCCCGCCGAAATCGAGCTGATTGCGTGTCGTGTACAGCTTTTCAAGCCGCCGCTGAAGACTCTTCTGGATGGCCCGTACGCTGCTGGTCAGTCGTTGACGATAGGTCGTCATGACGAAGCCGATTGCCCGGTTCTTGTGGTCCTCAGCTTCTTCGGCCCGCTTGTAGAACTCGGTTGTGTACTCCTCGATGCGTTCGTAGGCCTCTCTCGCATCCTCCCCAGATTCCTCCAGGGATATGTCTTTGGTCTTCGGCGCACGGTCGGGCACGCTTTCGTCCAGAACACCGGCTCGCTGGTACTTGCGCAAGGTGTCGCGAGTGTTCCGGTGAATGTAGGCCGCGATCGGATGCGCTGCCTTCAGTATTTGAAGAAGGGCTTGCCAACTCTTCAAATCAAGCTGTGCGAGGGCTTCACGTTTGTCTCTCTCATTCACCACGCCCAGCACGGCATCCGGACGCACCAGGCTTCGGATGTACTTGGACTGACGGTTGACGGCACCCGAGACATCGTTTCCATCGAGGGCCTCGCAGACGATATCTTCGAGGTTGTCGAATTTCTTGCCGTAGTCATCTACGAGCTTGCAGCACGCTAGGGCACGCTCCGCAACCTCCTCGGTGTCGGCCGCGCCGAGGTGACTGGCGAGGGTGCGCAAGATGGCTTCGCTGATCGTTTCGCCATAACCCGACCTATTGTCGAGTCTATCTCGAACAGCACGTTGGTACTCACCTTCAGATTCTTCTGTCGGATGTTGCGACAGATCGAGCGCCTCGACGAGCGCCTGTCGAAAATCAAAGAACCCGGAGAAAGCATTTCGGCCGCTCCAGCCCCCAGGAAGGTCAAAGAGCGAAAGGAGGTCGTGGAGTTCGTGGTAGTGAAGCTGCATCGGTGTTGCCGACGCCAGGTAGAAGCAGTGGACGTGGGCGCGGAGTCGCGTGAGCAGCTCGTGGAGCTTTGTATTACGACGTGCGTTGTGGGCCTCGTCCACGACCACGACGTCCCAGACGCCCTCGCGGCCGTCTGGGTCGAGTCCTCGCGCTGTTCCCGTGATGTCGCTTCGCGTTCGTACATCCCGTCCATTCTGGGGGGCGACGCGGTTGTGGTAGCTGTCCAGCCGCGCCGTATGCCACGACATGAGGATAATCGTCGGTAGTGTCCCACCCTGATTGCCGCGTACGAACCGCCAAACCGGACTATTCGTCCAGGCCTGTTCACGGTCGGCGGTCGACAAATCGACTTCGTCCACGCTCGGCGCCCGGTGAGCGTCACCCAGCGGATCGACGAATTGATGCGAGCGGTCGGGAGCCCGTTCATGGATGTAGGTCGGGAGATTGAATTTCTCCCATAGCTCTTCTTGCCACTGGCTCTGAAGACTCGCCGGTACTAACACCAGGGCCGTTTCGACCTCACCAGTCAGGCCGAGGCGCAGCAGTGTATAGCCGATCTCAATGGTCTTCCCGAGCCCGACCTCGTCAGAGAACATGAAGCCGTTGGGATACGCACTGACCGCTGTATCGGAGACCACGCGCTGGTGCGGCCAGGGTTCGATAGTCGCCAATTCGTCAGCCAGATGAAGGCCGCCGGGCATCTCGCCGGCGCGGGCCACGATATGCTCCGGCTTAAGGTCCTCCGACACCTCGGGGCTGTCGTCGAGAATGTCGTCGACAACCGTCTGCAGTTCCCCACGCTCCCGAGGGGCCTGCCAGTCGATCAATTCCTTTCGAATGGCCTCGGGCAACTCGTGAACCCGAACGTAGTCGTGATCGTCGTCCCAGAGCCGCTCGAAGGTCTCAGCGTCTCTCTCGACATAGACGTCCTGGCCTTCAACCCAAGAGCGATGGACCTTGAAGCGCTCAAAGTTCTTGCGCCACCCTCCCGCAGTTTCGTTGACACTACCCTCGAATGAGAGGCGGAATCCGTCCTCGTCAGAGAAAATCCCGAGCTTCGGATGGAAGATGCCCCAGTTGTCACGCGCCGGGACGGCCACGCGTATATCCAACCGTTTCTCGGCCAGAAGCCAGGCGAGGAGACGTACACCGGGTGGAGAACTTTCGCGTTCCTGGAGTTGCTCGAGCGTGCCCTTTAGTTCCTCGGTCAGTGCCTCGAAGACGGGACGATCGGTCTCGCGGAGCTGGTGGCCGACGACGAGACGCATGTGACCGTCGCTACCCACGAACGACTCGATACCTCGAGCCGCCGCGCCCAGTCCGCCGCTGTTGAAGTAGCCGGTGATTCGGTCGTACGTGTTCGCGCGCTCGAGTGCCGGCCGATAAAACTCACCGACGAGGTCCAGGCCCTCGTCACGCGAACCCGTCTCGTAGACGGAGTGCCAATCGTACGTTTTGAGCGAGGGCATCGGCTCACCTCCGAGGCACCAAGAATACTTTCAGCGATGACGATGTCGGCGGGTTGCAGGGTCGGCTCAGAACATGCCTTGCTGAGCCTCTTCGGCCTCGTCCGTCTGCTTATCGGCAAATACCTCGCTCGGGATGTCGAGGTCGAGATACTCGCCGGTGTCACCGCTGACGAGGTCACGTGCGAGCTGCCAGTCGTCGTGATCATGGGGCAAAAGCCGCAGAAGCGCCTCCACGATGGCTGCGAAGCTCGGATCGTCGGCGCAGTGACGTTCCTTCAACCAGTTCAGGGCTTTGTGGCTACCCTGCGCCTGGTAGACGTGAAGCGCGGAATGGACTCGGTCGAGGTCCGTCGCAAAGGAAAGCGCCTCCGGGTCAACGGGCAGGTGGCTGGAGCGCTGGTCGCGCGGCTTTGTAATATCGCGGACCCGGTCGGCGTGGTCGCGCAACAAGACGTCGCCGCTCTTCTTTCGCCACAACTTGTGGGGCTTCTTGAGGTCTCCCATCGACTCTCCGAGGCCGATGGCCAGACGGCGAGCTTCGTCGTACGGGAAGCGTTCGGCCTCGAAGACCAGCCAGGCGAGAAGATACCACTCCGACTTGGGATCGACGTCGCGAACGCCCTCGTTGAGATAGTGTTCGATGAAGTAATCGGCGACCTCGTCGCGTGCCACGTCCAGCGCCTTCTGCGGCCGGACGGGTTCGCCAGTGCGGTCAACGACCGGGTAGTGGTCAGTGAAGACTTCGAGCGTGGGCCCGAAGGAGGCGAGGATCATGTCCACCTTGGTAAACTCGACTTCGCGTTTGTCCAGTTCGGCTGTGCGTTCTCGCGCGGCCTTACGGGTCTTGCGTTTGACGTCATCCCAGAGCGTTTTTTCGTCAAGCTGCCGCTTTCTCTTCTCGCTCACCAAAAGGATGGTACTTTCCGCAGAGTTCTTACCGGCCTGATGGAGTGAGGTTCGGCTCTCCGTACTGACAGGATGAGTCGCCTTGACGGTAAAACCCGCCCCGATGAGCGCCTTGGTCAGGACATCCCAAGCACGAGTCTTTTTGTGGGTGAACATCATCGTAAAGATGCCGTCGTCGTCGAGCACCCGGTGCATTTCCTCGAAGATTTCGGTCATCTTCGACTCGTAGTCTCGCTCGGCAAGGTCCTGTTTCGAAGTGTTTTCACCAACTACATCCGAAAATCTCGCAGGGTTCGCAACTGCCTCATTCTCCTTGTTGGCTAGATTCTCCCGAAAAAACTCTGGGTAGACCTCGTCAAGATAGTGCCTCAGCCACACGTAGAAATAATCCGACAACTCGGCGTACATGACGTTGTCGTAGTAGGGTGGATCTAGCACAATTACATCGATACCACCCGCCTCTATTGGGAGGTTGCGCGCATCCCCCTGAAGCACTTGTGAATCTGCATCACTATGCGAAGACAGTTCTCGAAATTCTTCGTAAACCTCAACAGCTGAATCGAGCATCCACTCGTAACCCAACCCAGGGGCAATTAGGTTGTTTTCAGCGAAGGACCAGCGAAACGCAAAATCGTGCCGATCGAAAGCATGCGCAATCTTCGGGACAGTAGAATCCCAAAATGACATTCTACTATTGTAGTCGAAAGCCTTGTCGGCAGCGATCGCAAGGGAACTGAGGATAGCCTCTGAGACCGCCGAAGAATAATTGGCCTCTACTTCGCGCTTAATTTCTAAAAATGCTTCCAGATACGAGGAGTGAGACAGTAATTGCCTTGGTGTATAAAGGTCGCGCCAAGTTTCAATGCCATATTTCGGCAGTCTGGCTGTTTCTTTCCCCAGCGGAATCTCCTGTTGCAGAAGACGGCTGAATTCGGGGTTAGCATTGACAAATTTCTCGGCTCGCTCCGCTGCAGCTTGATCCTCTTCTGAAGGGGCGCGAAATTTTTTCGGGTATTGGCCAGAATCGGTGTAGACTGCATAAAGCTGGAACCCCATTCCTTGACCCCGTGCTTGGGACTTTACTTCGGCCTTGCCGATTACGCCTCCCTCACAGCGCAGACATTCGGCCTCTCCATGCGACTGGGTTCCTTCACTCGGGTCAAAGCTACTTTTGGCCACATCTTCAGGAAGCCTCACGACATTGAATTTCACGTCGTCACGGTCATTTCGGATCACTGGTTGGGCCGCAATGCCTTTGGAAGCCGACCCTTTATCAAGCCACCAATTTGGGGCAAGAGGGAGCCGCAGCCCACAGTCCGGACAGGTAATGGTGTGAGCCCACAGATAGGCGAGCGTCTGCTCGCCGGGCTGATTGGGAAAAAACTCCTTGAGCTTCTCTCGTGCCCTCTGATTGATTTTTTCACCATACTTCCGAATCTCAGGCGCTAGTGAGTTTCCTTCAATCCGAGGGTGCTCCAGGACCGCCTTGAGAATGACACTCGCCACTGGATTGAGTTCGTTGGCGACTGTCGGAAACCCATACCGGACGCTCTCGAACGGTATGGAGCCGCCTCCGGCCGTGGCGTCCAGAATTTTCGGCAGTTCTCCGTCCCATGTGTCTCGAACCTTGGCATGGAGTTTCTCCATTTCCTCATCGTTCGGGAGATTCTTGTAGGCCTTTCGATAGCCGTAATGTTCGTAAACGAAGTTGTCTCCACGGTCGTCCTTGGTAGCCCTCTTGTTTCGCACATGTTCGGCCACCGATCCCCCTTCCAGCTTTCCCTGTGGATCGATTCCTATCCATCGAAGAAACGTGTCATCATCAACACTTTTGGGGAGTACCGACCCGAGCACAGCAAGGCGAGTCGCCGGCGTGGGTCGACGAGCCCACCATACATGGACGTAATTCTGAGGGGGAAGATCAGAATAGTTCTTCCGCTCACGCTGAGTTTCAATACCCACTGCGCGGATCGGTACGTTCCCTTCGATCTTGAGATTGGGGCGAGAAGAATCGTCGTCATTCTTGTCGTTCGACATAACTGCAGACCTCGAAAAATCAGTCAATATGGCTGGTCAACAATGTACGGAGAGCCTTGGCGCCGTTGGGCGTCGATGGCGAGCGACAGAGGGCGTGCCAGTAGTAACACTCCTCGTTACTCATTCGATCCAGACCGCGAGCCATCGCACGCATTCTGTCGTAGCGCTGAAGGGGTTTGACGCCCACGAAAGCCAGCGCCAAGCGGATACCTGCATCTTCGGGGATCAACAGGTTGCCGCCCCGGGTCGTTGCGAGCGGGGCGGGATCGACGTCAACGGAGTCGAGTGTCTGGCGGACCACCGACAGAATGGCCTGGAAGCGCGGTCCTTCGAGTCGGCCGACCTTGAGCGCGACCCAGTCCTCCCAGGTCCAGTGGCCGGTCTCGAATACTTCGTCGCCGAGGGCCTCGTTTCGTTCTCGCAGGACAACTCGCCGCCCGTTGCGCTCGCAGCGGCGGCGGCGTTCTTCGGCCTGCGCACGGGGCAACAGTTCGTAGAGGACGGCTCGAGCCGTCTGTTCACGGTGAGTGCGGCGGGCGCCAAACACCGGGCGTCCACCGTAGCTCGACTGCGGTGAAGAGCGACGTTGTGGGGGTTTGGAAGTGAGTGTCATTGGGCACCTCCGTCGTCTTCCTGGATCGGGCCCTCGGCCGCAATCTGTAGTGTCAGGTTCGTGCCATCCAGTACGCTTTCGAGGTCGGCGAGCGGGTGGTCCTCTCTACCGTTCATTGGAATGGGGCTCGGCAAGTCGATGGTGATGGCCAGATCGACCATGCGGTCGGTCGGCTCATTGGTGAATGTCTCGAGGGGCACCTTGAGTTTACGGAAGTCGTCGAGCTTCCCTTTGAAGTTGGCCTGAAAGGTGGTTGTCCCGGCGGAGTTTTGGGCCTGATATGAGACCTCAACTCTGGTGTGGTCGGCGTAGTCTCGAAGCTGATTGGCGAGGAATTCGCCGTGCTCGAATTTGCTGCTGCCGCCGACCTCGATCGTCAAATGCTTCAGGGCCGGAGTACGGCCATTGGTAGTGATCGATGCGTCGTCCTTCACTCGGCTGATTGCGTGAGACGCGGAGAGGTTATCCGTCTTGGCCGACCAGTTCTCTTCCTGCGGGGCCTCCTGGCACTCTTCGCAGACGGACGGCCTGTCGGTCGAGGGAGAGTCGATAATCTTGCCACACGCGGAACAGCGAACATCGGTTTCGCCGCAGTCCTCGCAGAAGTAGGGAGGCTCACCGACGGGATTCTGGATGGATTTCCCACACTCATGACACTCCGAAACAGGCGTCTCAAGCTCCTGCTGATCCAGCAATACGGAGATGTTGTCGTAGACGAAATGTTGGTCGCCGACTTGAACATCTCCTATCCGAATTGAACTCCGAACGTCGTCGGAAGAAGAGATCGGCGCGTCATGGGGCCAGCCCTCCGGGTTTTCGTCGCCGCTCCAGTAGAGGGTCTCGGTTTCTCCGTCCCAATAGGCGTAGTCCGCTTCCTCGACCAGTCGGACGACGGTGGCTCGGAGTGGCTTTGTGGAAAGCAAGAAGTCCAACCCCGGTTTCCGAGCGAACTGCCGGGCCAACGCGTTGGTGGACATGCGATCCTTGGTCCTCTGCCACAACTTGTTCTCAAACCAGAAGGGAGCCCAGGCATCATCGTCGGCCCGGATAATGCGTTCATCGGCCATCGTCTTGTCGACGGCATCGACGATAGTGGTATCGCCATTGGCATCGACGGAGTGGATCTTTGTGTGTTGAAGCCCTTCCCAGTCCGGGTAAAAAAGGTGGCGGTACGCGTTACGGACAGCTTGCCCGAATAGGCCCCGCGTCTTGTCGAGCCGATCGCGCAGTTCGTTGAGCTGGCGATCGCTCAGGTCGGCCGTGCTATGGGCGTCGTCGCGGAGCTGCTCCATGGCCTCGAGGCGCCGAGCTTCATCGAGCGCCGAGCCGATCTGGTCTTTGTCGGGCGCCACAAAAAGGACGTAGTTGCGGTAAGAGCGGTTCTGCGGCGGGCTGTCGTGGTGTTTGGCCGTCTTCTCGTACAACGTCTGGATGAGTGCCGGGGTTTCGTCATCGTCGCTCACCGAGACGGACTCGAAATGAAGGACCGCAATCCGGGGACGGTCGGCCTTGTCGGGAAGTTGAGCCGGCGTATCCGGAAACATCTCCGTCTCGAAACCGCCACTGCTGCCGACTTCCTTTGTGAGCCGATTGCGTAGGCGGCTCCGGGCCTGTGCGTTTGCTGTATTGTCGGTGTACTGGTCGATCAATCGGATGAGGTTGGCTTCGCTTTTGAACTTTAGTCGCTCCTCGTCGTACAGGTAGTGGCAGGCCCGGTCGATGTTTTCGCCCGTCAGGGAGTTGAGGGCGGCGTCGTAGTCGTCAAAGGAGATGTCCGGGTGGGCGAGGTTTTCGTACAACTCGCCGCGTGTCAGTCCGACCGCCTGTTCGCCGATGGCGAGGCTGTGCCACAATGTCGTGGTGACGACGTGACTGCCGAATGGCGGGTAGCCCTTCTCGGTCCAGTGCTTGTCCTCGAGTTGGGCGTGTGCCGTTCCATCGGAGTTGTAGATGTCAGCCTTGATGGCCGAGCGAAGGTCGACGTGGTCGAAGAGGACGTTGAAGAGAATCGTCCGGATACTCCCGCTCGGTGCATCGTCGGCCGGGGTCAGGTCGGATAAGCGAAGAAGGTGGCGTTCGTGCGAAACGGGTTCGCCATCGCTGCCCTGATTGCGGCTCCATAGGTGGTGAATCGCCCGGGCAACTAGCTTGAGTGCACCTCGTGTGCGCTGGAAGTCCTGAATCGAGTCGACCTTCTCGGTCAACGTCTGGATAACGGTGGGGTGCAACGGGTAATGACGTTCGAGCAGACCGCTGTAGTCCGGGGACTGCGTTCGACTGGGTAGCGTTCGGTCAGCCTCCTTATAGAGCTGTGTATACGTATCGGCGACCGTTTCAGCAGCCCCTGGATCGACCGAATCGAACAGGCGATTGCGGAGCACGGCGCTGACTTCATTGTCCCCTGTCGGTGTGATGGCGCGTTGCTTTCTCTTCTCGATCGAGTCGAGATCCTTGATCTCTTTTTGAACCTCTTTCGCCTTCTCGCCGAATGCGTCGTCCGCAACGCTGTATACGACGGTGACACTCTTGGCGCTGGCTGCCGCCTCGAGCAACGACTTCATGAAGCTGACAGTCTGGGAGGCGAGCGTGGCACCACCGATTTCGACTGCCGAAGCGTCCTCCAGATATTCCGCTATTTCGTCGACGAGAATCAGGACCGGGTCGTCCGAGAGTTCGAACAGCGAACGCAACGTGTTCTCACCCGGTGCACCACGGTCCTGATCGTATTCCTTGATGTGTTCGTAGCCCTCCTGGCCGTACAACTGGTAGGCGATTTCCCCCCAGATCGTGTTCGTATTGGGTGCGTCGGGATCAGATCGGTCGGCACGAGCGTTCCGGGCGTCGATGAAGCCACCAACGATGACGCTGGTACGGACGTTCAACCCGCTGCCCAGGGCGTCGCGATAGGACGTCGCTAGCTCCTCGCCGTCGTTGAGGAACCGGTCGAGATCATCGACCTCGCCACCGGATTCAGCGAGGTGGTAGGCCGCAATTAAATCGTGGGTCTTACCGCCTCCAAAAGTGGTATCCAAGCACAGGATCGAACTTTTGTATTCTGGTTCGTAGCCTTGTGGCACCAGGAAACGGTCCACGAGGTTCGTCATCAAATCCCGAAGCCCACCCGTCGGATACGTGGAATCGAAAAACTCCGTCGGATCCCGGTAGACACTGGCGGCGTCCTCTGGATTGAAGGCCACCGAGGCGAGCTTTGCCGCGAACTGTTGTTCCTCGAGCGTTCCCTGCAGGACATCTTCGCGCGGCGTACAGGAGTTGAAAATCGTGGTGGGTTCGGACATCGATTTTTGTCTCCGCGAATCTGAAAGGAGTCTCACGCACGGCGAGCCGGAGGTTTGTGACTCGAGAATTAGTCGACCCGATGCAACGTCAAACCCCTGTCGAGTTCAAGGCCATATGCCCCTCCACCTTTATCAACCCTCACGTATACAGACAACGAGTCTCTTAAAGCTCGGGGGACCGCTCGCCAGATGCATGTAACCTTTCGGCCTACTTGAATCGGCATGTCCGAGTACCGGCCCCGAATGATTCTGACGACTAATTTTGGTCGACAAGGACCCATCGGAGCGATGTTGATCGACTCCGAACGATTTGAATGGTGACCCCGAGCATACGGAGCCGGACAGGAGTGTTCGCCGATCAAAACGGCCTTCCGGTTTTCTTTTCAATCGGCCCGAATTCTTCAAACGGCCCCAAGATCAGGCCCGGCCTTGAGTAGGTTCGACTGTCGGATTGCCACCGTCTTCATAGGGCGACTGATATTCCGAACGCGGCCGCGAACCAGTTTACAGGAATCGTCCAAAAAGTCGGCTAAAAGAGATAAAAAAAGAGACGCTCGATACGGATAATTCAGCTGCTGCGCGGGCCGCTCACTGCGCTGACGGTCTTCCTGGCGGGCGGCCGATCTCAATCGGCTACCTCCTTGGCCACTACTCCCTATGCCCGGGCGGTGGACCGAATAGACAGAATCTGGCGACCGTGGTAGAGGCAAGGTAGATTGAACCAATGACCATGGGAGGAGCTATGCACCAGCAGCGGATTTTCAGAGTCTACACCAGACATCCGACACGGTGGGTGTCCACCGTCCGGGCGAGAAGTGCTGCTGAGGCCGCTGAGAGGGCCAGAGAAGTCGCCGTGGGCTCTCCACCGGGACCACTCCTGGTGTGCCTGCCTGGCGGGCAGTGCTGGCTTTCTGATGGGTAATAGACTTTGCACGCCCACTAGATATAGCATGTTGAATATCGAAATCATGCCATATGTTGTGTTCGATAGATCGGCGAAGCTAGAGTTTCGGTTACCCTCATCATTTCTGTTGCGAGAAGCCGGTAGTCCTCCTGACGTATATCGGAACGCGCGCCCCGGCCACTCTCACTTCAAGGTACGACCCTACGAAGTTATCTCGTTCTAGAGCAAGAGCTCAACCTATGAGTGCCATTTCTGAAAATCTCTTCAACACGTTCCAGGATTGCAGATTCAATCATCATGTAGGCTTCGTCGCACTTGGAATTCTTCAAGATACAGCCGATCCCGATTCGGAGAGTGGATACAACCGATATCACAAGTACTGGGAGGGGTACGCCCTTCGTGTGGCGAGAGCATTGAGTAACCTGAGCGACCTTTTTGACAAGATCAACCATGCGCGGATTGCGATGAAAAACTTCCCAAATGGCGAGGAACTTCGTCGGCACGGGATCACGGAGAACGACCATATTCGATATCACGTCGAGGTGTTCTGCGTACGCACGAGGTCCGTCGAGGATTTGTCCCTTCACCTTGTTAACCAGACCTTTGACCTCGGCCTCCCAGAGAGGGACGTCAACGCTCGACTTGTGAAGGAAATGCGTCAAGTATCGGGAACCAATACTGAAGATGCACTCAACTCGCTCAAGGGGGTGACAAACGAATATGGAGGAGAGCGTAACAATATCGTTCACGCTCGTTCACACCAGGGTGAACGTCTCCAAGACATCGAAATGATTGCCGCAGCCAAGTCGCTCACAACCAAGTATGATTCACTTGATAATGACCATCTTTCTGACATCAACCTCGACGGGGTCAATAGCGGCTTCGTACTCGAAAAAGATCTCGAATTTAGAAACACCCTCGAAGATCTTGACAACGCAATCGGCAAATTGTGTGACACTCTATGGGAACGCTACCAGAGCGAAATTCCGAATCTGCCCCTTGCCAAAGCAGAGAAGAAAGTCCGCGAAATGAAAGCCGAAGAAAAAGGAGCAACCGGTTCAGGTGACAACTGATCAAATTTGCGCCACTCGACAGCCAAACTTGTCCAGCCCATCGGTCACGGTCTCCCGTTCGCCGAGCGTGCTCCCTATACGGCGGCGACCTCCTGGCCGCTCTGGCAGACTCGGTCGACCTCACGCAGCGGCCCCCAGGCTGGCCTCGTGGATCAGCGCGGCCGCATCCCGTGTGAAGACATCGCTCTTCAGCCCGGCGGCCTGCAGGCGAAGGTCGATGTCATCGCGGGTATGGTCGGGGGTCGTTTGGCTCCAGCCGAAGCCGGTGGCGAATGCGACTGCGGTTTTTTTTCAAAGGATCCAACCTGGCCACTCTCGAAAAACTCCACTAACCTTTGTGGTGAGTTCATCCTCTATTCGACATCCTGCTTGGACAGTGATTACGAATCTTATTGGAACGACTCATCGGGTGGAAATCGTATGGCCTGACGATCGAGAGACGGAGACGACAACAGTCTCCGCGGACACTCCACAGGAAGCGATCTGCGAAGTCATGCGGAGTCGGGCCGCAGACCGACACGAGATGGTAAACCCTGAAGAGATCACCTGGGCTTCGCTGAGAGGCACGACCGGCATCCTTATACTCCCCGAAGCTGTGGTCGGTTCGGAAGGGGCTCCCCGGTGCCTGATGGCATACTCCCGCGACCCTACAGAACCCGACGGGCCAGAATTCAGCATGCGTCTGGTCGTGGCTGTCAGTACCGAACGCGGTCTCCGGATCGCGACCTAGCGCAACCGACACTCCGTGCAGACAGATTTGGGGTTCATAGGCCTGAGGACTCAGCCCATGGCGCGAGTCACGATCTCTCCGGGCTGAGAATTGCTCACACCCTCCCAGGCGCCGTCGACTCGTCTTCGAGAGGCAAGCCCAACAAGCCAAGGGCAGGCCCTCAAGAGGTGCCCCCGGATGCGGTGTAAAGAAAAAAACCTCGGCTGGGCGCTCCCGGCGAGTGAGACTGGAAGGGGCTAACCTTACGGCAGCTTCGCCCGTTTAGCCTCGTTCGCGATGCTTCGGAACGACGAGCGAATATGTCGCCGGAGTTCCGATGCCGAGCGCCAGCAAACTCGAGCTCCGGGCTCCGGTGAACAGCAGGACGGGGAGCGGAGGCGTCGCCCCCCTGTACCTTCCTCGAATGTGTCCGGTGGGGGGCTGGCCTCGTTCGCGACTCTTGCATCCGGCCCGGTGACCGAGAGCCTGCACCACATGCGATTTTCCCGTGCCGCCCCTACCCGCACAGCAGTGGATGTTCCTGGCGCTCCACAAGTTTGTAAGCCCCGTCTCGATCTTCTCTCTCAATGAACTTCCAACGTAGACGAAGGGTCGCAGGCCTGCGGCATCTCGTGCGGCTCGAAGTTCGACTTCTTGGGCGGCTGCAGAAGTTTGCCGTCAATCGCCCGTTCGGATCTGAGTTCAAGCGTGTCGAGAATTCTCACCGGTCGAATCGAAATGAGACTTGGGCCGAAGACGTCCGGCCTGAGACCGCCGCAGACGGAGCTCAGCGGGCCGTAGAACCAACCATCGATGAGTCGAATGGTTGCCGTCGACCGTTCGATTTCCAGCACGTCGAGGGGGCAATATGATCCGTGGCACTCGCACGGCAACGCTCAAGGCCCGAGTCGCAAGCGTCCAGATCCGTCGGCTAGAGAGCGTCCCGTTCCATAATGAGCCCGACGGAGTGGAACTCCAGGTTGTGCAGGTCACGGAGGTCGTCGTCTCTGAGGATGGAGAGCCCATCGAATGGCTGCTGATGACCAGCCATCCCATCGAGACCGACGAAGACATCTGGCACGTCATCGACTGGTATCGCGCCCGCCGGGCCACAGAAGAATTTTTCAAGGCGATCAAGACCGGATGCGGCTACACCGCCCTGCAGCACGAACGCGCCGAGACGCTGCTGTGCGCACTGGCTGCGTGTGCGGTCGTCGCGCACCGCCTGCTGCTGAAGCATCTGGGCCAACATGCCCTGCTGGCCGCGCCGGCCAACGTTGTCCCAAGATGTATCCACCTGACGAATCTTGAAGGAGTGGGACACAGAACCTCGCAGCGACGAATTGACATTCCCTATTACACGAATGGCCGCCGCAGCCGTGGTCAGGGAGTCTAGCAACTAAAGTCGAAGGCGATGCCGTCTGGCAGGTCCTCGGCCGTGGCTGGCAACGCCTGCTCGAATACGAGCACGCATTCACCCCCGGGATGCAAACTCCGGCGGAGATGTTCCTTATCATGACAGCAGCGGGTCATCATCGTCGACAGCGCCGGCTCCAGCTTGACCATTACCGACGGACCGAGAGCCGTTGTTCCGGGTGACGTGTCGTGACTGTGTGAACCTTGTGTGTCTTGTGAACCTCTCCAGTGAAAGGGGGTGGGCGCCATCGTGACCAGTCAATCATCAGCACGCTTGCTCATCATAATATGTTTTTTTGATCAAATCATTGATAACTACCTACACATACACGGGCTGACCCCGTGACCTTGTGTGCGCCTCCCCCTCCCGATATAGACCTTCACAACCTTCACGACTTTCACATCTTACCCAAAAGCGACCCTTCACTCCGACTGCTGCGTCGAAGTGAGGGGTCAGTTCTGTGACGTCTACGAACGTCAGCCATCATTCATCGGGATGTGGTAGGCATTGATCTGCCTGCCACCAATCCGCTCTTTCTCCCTGTAGTCTGCCAGACCGCGCCCCCGACACTCTCGCAAAAAGGAACGTGCCGTGGTCCCAGCATCCCGACAGATGTCGCTTTGCTTGAGCATCGACTCGGAGGTGATGATGGTCCCCGACCCGGTATCGAACCCAACATCAATTTCGTTCGCATCGGCTTCCCGCAGTTTGTCGACGATGTCTCCTTCGACAACCCCGTAGACGTCACCATACGAGTTGCGCTTGTAGTCGCTTTTGGTCGGAAAGCGTGATGGCTGCCCGATCCACCGCTCTCGCAAATTCTGAAGTGCCCGGTCGAATGGACCCTGCACGTCTCCACGCTCATCGAGGATACGTTCCATGTGCCAGTATGTGACCTGCTCGATCACTGCATGTGCCCGCGAAACAGAACCCTCCCAAGGGGCTTCCTGAAATTCTACGACCTCCCACTTCCACGCCCTTTTGAGCGCCACCTCCATCGTCGCCAGGTGCCCCGCGATCCGCTGCCCTTCCGCCGAATCGGTGTCCTCACACAGCCGCTGATGAATCCGTTTCCATTGGTCCTTGAGGCCATCCCAGTCGGCCTCACGGAGATGCTTCACGAAGGCTCGTCCCGCATGGCCGTAGGCACCACAGACGGCGTCCTCCAGCCCGCGAGCATGGTCATAACTGGCGCCCGCGTCGCCCTGCTCGACCCGGCAGTTTAGCGCGCGGACCTCCTCACCGCCCTGCGACTTCGATCGCAGCCATTGTATCAGCGAGTTTTCTCCCGTGCTGATGACTGTCTCTTTCCACGTCATCGGCTCCCGCCGCTGGATGTCTGCGGTCAGTCGAGATTTCCCTTTCTCGCTGGCCAGCATCATGATGGCCTCACGAACCACTCGCTCCGAGCCGCACATTTTCAGCTCGTCGAGCAGCAGACAGGCACCGCTGCTGTCACGAGCGATGCCCTCAATCGCGTTGTCCGTCGCACGCCACGTCTTGACCATCTCGCCATTCTCTGGCGCTCCCCATACCGAGACGCCTAGCTTTCCGGCAGTCGTTTTTCCGCTAGAGCTTCGACCGAAGTAGTGCATCATCCACGTTGGGTGACCGAGCGGCTCCAAGACCGATCCTGCCAGACTCACCGCGATAGCTCCTTTGAGGACCGGCGTCGTCGCGTACTCACGGACCGCCTCTTGCCAGTCCTCCAGGGTCCCTGCCGTTTTGTCCCTCGTACGCGCCGCGGCCCCGTGAGTCACCCACCGATCACCGTAACTCTCGGACCCCTGGATGTAGATCCGATGTCCGTCGCGGCCATCATCAGGCATCCACCCTTGGTGGCGGGTCAGGGTCAGGTCTTCTTTGGATGCCTTCTGACGCCACCAGTCGATGCTTTCGACCCACCGCTTGTCCTGACCTGGCGTGATCTTCAGGTGGCCTACGAGGTCACCGATCTTGTCGGACTGTCGCCCGCTGAAGGCCGACATATCAACATGATGATGCTGTTCACGACCTGCGTCATCCACGGCCCGCAGCCGGACATACCGCGACCCATCGTCGAGACTCGTCACCGTACAAACCGGCCAAACGTCCTCAGCGATAGGCTCATGGACCTTCTCGACCTCCCCCTCTTCATCGCCGTCTTTCGCGTACTCCAGGCAGCACCAGGACCCGTAGAAGAACTCGCCTTCGGGGGTCTCCACTGAGGTGTCGGTCTTCTCGATCTCACGGTCGAAATCCACGACGGGCACGTCCTCGCGCTTGTCAACGATGATGGCGCTCTCATCGGTCCAGTACGGTGTCTGACGAGGAGCGTGGACGCTGAGCGCCATCTCGCCATCCTCGTCCAGATAGTCACTTACAGGTACATCATCGTCTTCCTTGAGAAGGTACTTGAGGCGACCCTTCACCCGTCCTTTCAAAGCGCGTACGCGGCGCACATACGCCTCTTCATCCAGAGGCTCTGAGGTGGCCGCCCACACGGCCGCCACCGTCTCTTCGTCGGCAGCTCCGATGATCAGCGGTGGGCACCCCTCCCCTTCCATCCACCGGAGGATACGCATTGACGCCCCGACCGACACGCCTTTGAGGATGAGGGTCACCGGGTGGTCTGCATCGACGGCGACACGCGCGTCGCCGTCGTCTGCCTCCGTTTGACAATCTTCGTCCTCAGACGTGTCGTCGCTCACCGTGCTGGAGCTATCAGGGAATCCGATGCTCCCGTCATCGCCCATACGGACGAAGTCTTCCCCTTCTTCGAGATGCTTTGCAGCACTGCGTTCGTAGTCGTCGCTGAGTTTCGACACGTCGAAACGATCGGCCCGGTCCATCCCCCATTCGATCGCCGGGACGACTTCATTATGACGACTTGACGGGAGGATCGATTTGCCTGCGGACCCGAGAATACTGATCACTTCGTAGCCGCTGATCATGTCGGCCTTCTCAAAACCTCCCGCCTGCAGCCCGGCCTCGATGATGCTGTTGTGTCGCTCTCCTTTGGAGGCAGACCGTAGATCATTCGCGATGCGTTCGACGGCTGCCATCGCATATTTTTGCTGCCTATCCGCGTCCGGACTGTCCCACTCCCCTTCTTTCATTTTCCGCAGACGCTCCCGCTCTGCCTCCCGCTCGCGTCGTTCGCGTTCCTTCCGTTTTTCAGTCAGCTCGGAGAGGCTGACTCCACCTGGCAGATCCGTCACGTCCAAAAAGGGGAGGTCGTCGTAGACTTCTGAGAATGCTGCCTGCTCTGCCCCTTCTTGACGGGGACGGGCCCCCCAGAGGAGCCGGGTGGCGTCTTTCGCTGATCCGTCGTACCAGTTCTCTGTATCGATCTGCTCGTCGAGCCAGTCGATGATGTGGCTGCGGAGATCCGAGTACCGCTTCCGAAACTCCACCGTCTGTTCATTTTCTTTCCGCTTCAGCGGATCTTTGAGCCACCAAACCAGATGATATCTCGGGTGATCCGGCGAGCTTTTCCGCAGCTTACACCCCCGCTCCGGTTGTTCGTCCCACCGATGGATGCCGTGGTTAAAAGACGACCACACCCAGGCAGCGTAGGGCAGCGCGTCGATCACCTCCTCCGGCCAAGGTACCCGCGGGACATCATCCACGTCGGCATCGGGGTCCGCTGGATGCACGGATTCGACATCCAGCGCGATGCCGTGGATTTCCGACGCCTGGTTCATCTTGCGACGAGAATGTTCGACGTCATCATCATCGACAAGATCCGGGTCAAAAAGCGCAGCTGTTAGACCCGATCCGATCTTCTGGCGCGGATGTTCCTCACGCTCATTTTGGAACAGGGTTTTTCCGTCAGCGACGCTGCAGGAGATCTCACGATCGACCTCCGACCAGCCGTCGTACTTGTAACTGCCGCCCGCTCCGTTGAAGAATGAGAATTCGATATTCTTCTTATCACTACTGTCATCGGACATGGATAAAGCTCCTTGTCTTGGTTAAAAAAACCATGCATATCTGCGGGCCATATCCCGCACGGAAAAGAGGACGCGGTCGGGCTGTTGCCCCGGCCGCTTCTTTTTTGGGCCATCTGCTTGCGCGGCCGCGGGAACGAACCCCCGTTAGAGGGTCCATCACACCGCAATTGCCGCGTACAAAACACCGCCCAATTCCCTCCATGTTCGCCGTCGCTCGTCTGAGCTTTGACGACAAAAAACACCCTGCGCCGGGCCAGCGAGGTCGACGCAGGGTGTGTGCCCACATGAGTGGAGGAAGTGGGCATACCTCATAAAGTCTAATCTATGCTCGCTGGCCGTTTTCTTGTGAGTGCGGCATCCTGACACTCCACTCTCTCCGCACTCACGCGTTGTACGTTATAGGAAGGATACTGAAATCAGGATGATCCCGATTTCCAAACTTCCGCACTACACATTATAACACATCTTAACCTTTCGGTCAAACATGTATTTTCCTGCCGATGCCGCTGTCACCTCCAGCTCGCGAGGCTCGCCGGCCTCTCTCTGGGTCCAGACCGACCTCGCATCTTATCGATTTTTGAGGTCGGTTTTTCGTCTGACCTGGATCTTGCAAAAACGCCGAGTCTTCGGCAGCGGTGGCAACTTAAGCGTGCGGTTCTCCTTAAAGTCACCCGAAGGCCAAGTCATGTCCCGCCGCCGTAGAAGTCCCCATGCCACTTACCCCTCGTCTCATTGATCGGCCGAGATCTCGCGGGTATTCGTCAATGAGCGGTCGTCCAACATTCAATGAAATGGGGCGACCTGAAGCGTTCCCTCATTGGTGGTATGCCCGATGTCCTGCGACGAGCCATGCATCACTGAAATCGAGCCTACGAAGACCAAACCTCGCGGCCACCGAATGACGAAATCTGTTCGGGATCTCAGAGGTGATCAGAGGACAATCACAAAGACCTTTCGAGGTGACCGGTCATTCGAAAAAGCCGTTGATGCCCGGGAAGAGATTGAGCGGCTGAAGACCGATGCAGATTGGCTTCGGCGGAAGTTTTCGGAGCCGAAATCGGAGCGGCGGACGCGGAATCTTCTTGGCCATATCACCGATTCGGACGACCCCGAGGTCATCTACGAGCCGAAGGACGATGAACAGCAGGATCCTGCGGAACGCCTTCGTGGCATGAGTGTTCGGGAGTGGGTCGAAGCGGGAATCCATCGAGACCCGGACCACCCTGACGCCGTCAGTGGATACGTACCAGTCGAGGATCCCGATATCCGGGGGTGGATCCGGGAGGCATTCGATCGGCAGAGCGTCAGTACGACCCGCGTCAAGGTCGCCAGCTGGGGACACCTTCGACGCTGGGGAGTTCTTTCCGACCGTTCCCCGTCGGATGCGACGGTGGAGCATATGCGAGGGTTCAGGGATTTCTTGGAATCAGATCCCGATCTCACCGCCAAAGAGTCCATCGTGACGTACCTCAAAAAAGCTCGGCAGATCATCAACGGGTGGGCCACTCGCGCAGGAGTCCAACAGCCCCTTAGCCAGACCCTCGATTACAACCGGATTCGTGGGAAGGACCCCGAGAGCAAGGTCCCGGACGTGCATGACGTTCAACGTCTCGCATCCGCGCTCGAGAGACGTGCCTGCGAAGCCGATCGCTGGCCGCGTCGAATCATGGTCTGGTCGATCTTTCGGGTCCACCGACTTACAGGCGCGCGCTCCGGTGAGCTATTGGGTCTCAAGACCATCGACATCAATCGCGACACGCAGACCCTTCACATTCAGCGTTCCGTCGATGCTACAGGCGAGCTCGTACCCACCAAGGAGATGCAGATCTCGGGTGATCGGACGCGCAGTAAACGGATTCCATTACTCGATCCTGCACTGGAAGCGATCGATGAGTGGCTGGAGGTACGCCGTGATCTCGGATGGGCCGAGTCCGACCTGATCTTTTGCCGGGAGGATGGCAGCCCTTGGCTGGGACGCAGCCTCTGGCGCGCATACCAGCGCGGGTCGGAGGCCGCTGAACTTGAGGCCCCTATCTCCCCACACCAGCTTCGACACGCCGTCAATGATTTGCTTCGACAGCATGGAGTCGGAATCGACATCCGCCGATCGATTCTTGGTCACTCCAGTGACCGCACCAACCGAGGGTACACGAATGTCCGCGCAGACGAGGCCGTCGACGGACTGCAACAGGTCGCGAAAGTTCTCAGCTAAATGTTTGCTAAATGTTTTGAGAGGCGTTTTGAGGCGGTTCTGTCATTTTCCCATTCCCCGGCTAAACCACTGCATTCCTTGGCCTTTTTATGCTAAAATAGGGGCTCATAAAATTCCTATGCGAGATCCCCGAGATGTAGGTCGTAGCGCCGATCACGAATGACCCCTAAGCCTTTGGAATCACTTATCTTCCTAGGCTTGGGGGTTTCGCATGTCGGCCCTATTTGGGCGATCTAAAGTCTAGCTAAAGTGTGAGAGCATGGTCAGCATTGGTCGCCGGCAAGGCTAGCATCTCAGCGCCCCAACCTCGCTGCCGGTGCATGCTGTAGTCCCGGGGCGGGACGACCCAATCTGTGACGGCCCCTACCTGACCAAGCCCATGGAATCCCTGCGGATTCTGTGGGCTGATGGGTCTTCTTGTCTGCCTGAAGACCCGTTCTAAATGTTTGCTAAATGTTTTGGTGGGGGGTAGCAGCGCGTTGCTCTCAATCAAGTTTGAGAGCAGCTTCTGAACTCACTATGGTGGATCTGCGAACTTCGTTGACGGGGAGACTGCCCGATGCATTACATCGTTCCTGACTACAGCCTCTTGCCAGTGGGTCTTCTTGTTCTTGGAGCCCTTACTTTTGGCTGCCAAGACGATGTTCGGAGTTCAGGCTGGCCCGACCGTCGCGACAGCGGAATGCCCGACACGTTCGCCGATGGAAATCCTGAAGACATGGGCGTCTCGGACGCAAGGGATTCGGGAACGGACACTGCAGAGTCCACTTACGTGTTCCCAGAGGAGCCCCCTTCCGGGACGCACTGTAATGACCAAGGTTGGTGCTGGATCCACCCCGCACCGATTCCGCATAACATAAGGGAACTCGAATCCGTCGGGGACCGCGTCTTCGGCGTCGCCGAAGGTGACGCTCTCAAAGGCCTACAGCCAATGATCTGGAACGAGGGCCGCATACAGCTCTTGAACCTAGATTTTGAGGACTACACGGAGTTAGCAGACCTCATAGTCGTAGCGGGTGAATGGCTGGCTCTCGATTCTCGCGGTGACGTATTCGCCATCTCTCCAGAGGGTAAGATCACCCAGCTGCGCAATCTTCCGGGCTCGGGCTATGATGACCTCTCAGCTGCTTCCCGCTCCAGATTTCTCGCCGTCAAATTCAGCGGCGGCGGAGCTGTGGTGCGAGATGGGACGACTCGCGAATCCGACGAATTTCCGGGCCACGAATACACCTTGAAGATGTGGCCGAACGGTGAGGTATGGGGGATCGAAGACGGCGGAGAACGAGATCAAAGCTCAGAAACTCAGTGGAATCTTCTGTCTGCACCGTCGTCGGGAGGCGATGACAATCTGACCGGACTCGGCCCCGGCCCAGAGGCGTCCTGCGGCAACGGGCGTTGGTTCGGATATTCGAAAAAATCCGGAACTCTCGTTTGGCCGAATTTAGAGGCGGCCCCAACCTCAATCGGTATCGATTCCCCGCGAATTTCGAAAACCGGTTGCGACGCCGCAGGCGACTTGGCCGCTGTGGATGTGGGTGGCGGCTGGATCCACCGCGTCGACGGCACGTTTCAGCGCGAACGCGTCTCTGAGTACGCACTCTCGTCCTCTGTGATAAGAGACGATCGAACGTTTGCTGGCGGGGACTACGGAACGCTTGTCGAGATACCCAAGGGAGAGGGCCGAATCTTGGATTCTGGGTTCCGAGCCCCTCCGGGACAAACGTCGCGGAGACGCCCGAGATTTACGGACCTTTGGGTCAACGACGGACAGAGCCAGGCTTTTTTGAGCTACCGTTCTGGTGGCAGCATAGGTAAGACAGACAGGGGCTGGAGTATCACGCCAACATTCGAACAGGACGATGGCACCTATCCTTTTGATGATTCGGAAGTCGAGGTATTCGGACAAGACTCGCCTCTTTTTGCCGTTGCCGATGGAATTCTCCTGCGTTGGGCCAACGGAAACTGGGAGAAGGAAGACGTCCCACTACTCGATCAACGCTATGTCCACGCCAATGCAATCGCCGGAAGCTCGGCCGAGAATATTTGGGTCACGTCCCGCGACCATATCCTAAGGTACGACGGATCCCAGTGGAGACACATTACCCCCGAGTCCAGCGCCATCCGCGAGTTCATCGACGAAAACAAGCTGAGCCTGCGCCGCCTTTACATCGACCCAAGCGGTGACACGTACGTCCTCACACCTGATTCAGCGTACCGAATTACTGGAGAACCCGGAAACTGGGGGATCGAGAATGCCATCGAGGGATCACCGTGCCCTGGAGTCGAAACAATCTACCACTCGGAAGATGGGACACTATGGACAGCGTTCGAGGCTGACTGCGTAGCGCGCCGATCGGATGGAGCATGGGCAAAGCTGCAAGAACCGCCAGCCCCTCATCGAAATCTCCTCAGTGGCACGCGGGCCGAGACATTCGTTCCTCGCCCAGGCGAGCGACCGCCACTGTTTCTAACTGGCCGAGGTATTTTGGAGCCCCAACCCGATGGAAGCCTGCGCGAAGTATTTGCAGGCAAGGTGATCGACGGAGCCTACCTGTCCAAATACGACGCCGTCTGGGCACTTACGCCATACGGCGTTGTTGCAAAACACTACTAGCAAACAGCAATGAATAATCTCTGCGCGTTGAGTTTGTTCAACCTGTCAGGCCTCCACCCACTTGTGTTCGGTTTAGCGCAACCGTCTGAAAACAAACCAGATTCTCGTTTTTTACAAGGGGATCGAGTCGAGTGCAACGTGCAATCCGGATCAAGTCCGATCGGCTGTGTAAATTCGCCCTCCGAAGGGCATAAATGGACTATTCAGCAGCTCTCAGCTCATTGGCTTCCTCCTCGTCTAACGACTCTTTCCATTCGTAGAATTCGTCCATCTTCAGATACCGGTGTCCCGTCGACCATTTCTCGTGTTTCTCCTGGATGTAAGCGCCGAGTAGGCGTCGGGCCGAGGAAGCGTTCGGGAAGATACGGATGACTTTCTCACGGCGTCTCGCTTCCTGGATAAGCCGCTCAATCATGTTCGTGGTGCGGAGGCGTTTGCGGTATTTCTTGGGCAGTGACAGCACCGCAATTGCGTCCTCGAGTCCCGCTTCAAGCGACCGAATGGCGTCGTCGGCCCGGCCTTCGAATCGGTGGGCCAGCTCCTGAAACTGCTCTCGGGCTTCAGTGGGGCTGTCGGCTTTGAAGACGCAGTCGAGTGCCGGCTTGAAGTCCGACCAGACGCTGGCAGAGACCTTGTCTTTGAGATTCCGTTTGAAGTGCTCCTGGCAGCGTTGCCACCGGGCTCCACCTTGAAAACAGCGATAAACCGCCTGTCTCAGTCCCTTGTGGTCGTCTGAGACGACGAGATCCACGCCATCCAGCCCTCGGTCCTTCAGCCAGCGAAACATCTCCAGCCACGATTGTTTGCTTTCGCTGTTGGCGACGCGAAGGCCGATGATCTCCCGGTAGCCGTCTTCGTTGACGCCCACGGCCATCAGCAGACTCGTCGGCTGCACTCCGCTCTCTCGACGCACCTTGATGTACATGGCGTCGACGAGCACGAAGGGGTAGTCCTTGTGGAGGTCTCGGTTGTTCCAGGTATCGACCGTGTCATCGAGATCCTTGCACAGGTCCGACACCGTCGACTTGGCAAAGTCCGTCCCACACAGCTCGTTGGTGATGTTTTTGACGCGCCGTGTGGAGACCCCGTTTACGACGATTTCCATCAGTGTGGCTACCAGCGCCTGCTCATTTCGCTGCAGGCGGTCGAACAGCTCGGTACTGAACTCACCGGCGCGGTCTCGAGGCACTTCCAGTGTCAGGTCTCCCACGCGACAGGTCATGTCGCGCTCTCGCGACCCGTTGCGATACCCTCTGCGCTGGTTGGTCCGCTCGTAGGTGTCGGCCTGCAGAAATTCAGTCATCTCTGCTTCCATCACCTGGTTGAGCACCTCTTCGACCAGCAGCTCCATGCCGCGATCCGATGTGAAGAGGTCTTGGATTAGCTCCTCCGGGATCGTAACTTCTATGTCCGCCATTGGTTCCTCCGTTTGGGTTCGTTTGCGCTCACAAACATCCCTACGGAGGGCCATGGCGGCTTTCAAGCTCTGCCACTTTTACACGCTATATCGGACGCAACTGCAATCCGGAACGATGTCGTTTCGGATCGGTTGCGGCGCGGTCCATCATCTCAAAGAGGTCTGCGTCCCTTTCGCGGCGGTGGGCGACAAGCGTCCACAGGATGAAGTCAACGTCGTCGCGAAAAACGGCACTCAACCGCTGGGCTGGAAAGACGCGATCTGGTCGACGTCACCGCATCGAGGAGTACATGGGAGCTTAGCAGCGGCAGAGTGGATGCCCATGTCGGCCCTCGGACAGTGTGGTCTTTCGAAGAGGGCAGCTCGTGGAGCCGGAGCGTGGATTTGAGTCTGGAAAAAAGCAGCTCGAATTGCCAGCGCAAGCCGTGTGCTGCGGCGACGTCTTCCGGCGTCAGTGTCTCGGGAGATACGTTCTTGAAGTACAGGTAATACTCTCCGCTGTCCGGGTCCTTTCGGCCGACCAGTCGAAAAAGTCGAGTCACCGTACGTGAACGCCCTAAGTATGTCCGAATTTTGATGTCCAAGGCTACGACGACATCCAGGGTCTGTGGCTCAAGCTAGTCAACGACCTCCTGGAGGTGCTTGCCTTCTAGTTCGATGGAGCGGCCGGGCACGGTCTGGTTAGTCGCGACGATCTTTGGATTGGCACCGTCTTTGACCTTGCTGATGAAGTAGCCGCCCTGCTGGTCGATGCCGTAAAAGAGGTGGTAATCATACTGCGCCAGCCCCCCATCAAGAGGCATCCACCGACCCACTGACCGACGGGCTTGAGCGGCTGGCTGTCGTGGGTGCGTTAGTCGGTGAGTTTGACCGAGTTCGGCCCGCCTGTCGTGTCATTCGCAATCACATGCATTTTGTCGGCTGGCTGTCCCTCGTCGGTGGCCTCCTAGGGAGGTCTCCAGATTCAGGCACCGTCGGGTCGACAGCCAGAAGTTCCTTGAACCCCTCCGATTGGTCGTCGATCTTGCGCGTGGTCTGTTCGATGCGCACATCCAGCATCCGGTCGACCAACTTGCGCAGCACCAAAGCCAGTGCTGGCGTCAAATGGTCGTAAAATGCGTATCGAGAGGTCTCGATTTTGGCTACCTGTTCGAATCGCCCCTGCAACGAAGTTAGGGTACGCTTGGCACCGGCCGGGAACCCCAGGTTCAGGGTCCACACCAGCACCATAATGTCGACTTTTTCGCTCTCGTTCGACAAGATCTTACACGTCGGCGATCTTTTTGATGAGAGAATCGGGCAGAGCACTTGCGAAAATCTCCGTCGTAAGCCTACCAACCATGACTGGCCACCTTTTGGGTTCGTCGTATCTCGATCGCTAGCCGGATGCGTATCGTAAGACGAAAGGTCTTCTTTTTGAATGGCTTATGCGGTATTATGCATTCAATTGATCACGAATGGGCCTCCACCTCTCAGCGAAATTCGCTAGGTGTGTTCTGCTGTTGAGGACGACTGAAAAGCGTTTCGGTCGTCTTTGATGTAACTACTCGCCGGAACCTGCTACACTACGGGTGTTATCTCAAACACAGCCATCGGGATTGTACATCCTTACGATACCAGTCCCTATGCAGATTCAAAAGGCAGACACTCCGTCCGTTAGTAAACTCGGGCGTACCGATCTTCGCCGATCTTTAGACGAAATCGCTCTTGACAAAGCGGCCGCCAGCTCCTAGCAAATCTATTGAGCTTAACTTCATTCAGGAGGGATTGATGAAGAAATTCGCAGTACTCGCGTTATTCGCCACGCAATTCATCGTCAGTACGGCAACAGCGGCGGAGCGGTCAGACCGATTTGTCGACGACGATGGGATCGTAGCTCTGAACCTGATTGCGCAGTTCAATCTTAGTAGGGCACCAACTACTAATGAAGCGGACACTTTCGAGCAGGAAATCAGAGCCGCCAACCGGATTCTATGGGATGCGAGTGATGGACAGATCCGCATCAATAAAGTCGATGTCTACACGACAACGGATGGTTCAGATAATACCTCGCCAATGGCAACTGACCCTGACATCCGCGTGGAAAACGGCACCTTCGCTCCTCGTGTCTTTCCGGGCCCAGAGCCAGGGTCGCTCGACGAAAATAACCCTCCCATGGAATCCGCACAGAGTTCCGATATTAAGATGGCTATCGGGACGTTGACTTCGAGGTCATCCAAGTACAGGGGCCAAGCTTTGGCCCATGAGATTGGGCACTACGCTTTCGGTCTAGGGGATGAATATTCAGCGGAAAGCGATAGCTTAGGGGGGAGTACCTGTGAGTTCCAGGACCAGTCGATGATGGAGTGCGAACAGGAGTTGGACAACTACGGCAATGGGTACGCAAAGACTGGACCCTGTATGGAGATGCGAGACCACGCACAGGGGCCAAAGGAGCACTGTATCATGCAACGACATTTCTACGGAACGCCTCCTTCTATAGGGGGAGACGGTACCCCTTCATCGGAATTCTGTATTCACGACACCCATGATAAAACAGTCGGCTGTGGTCAGGAGCACTGCTGCTCAGGGGGTTCTTGTCCGGGCGCGGGTGGTTCCAACTATCGATACACAACTGGACAGACGAGTGTAAATGACCATTCGTGTTGGCGGAGTATCGCGAACCAGTTTAGTGTCATCAACGAACCGACCGAATCTGCAGATATTGAGGCTTCCCCAGCAACTAACCCGCCTGCCGTGGATATTGAATCAGACTACACCGGCGAAGAAGCAAGAGTGTTTATCCTCGACCGGTCCGGAAGCATGGGTCGATCGATATCGGCGAGTGTGACGGAGGTCTGCGATAACGGTGAAGACGATGACGTCGATGGGGTTTGCTGTGAAACAGGTTGCCCAAGCGGCACGACCTGTCCATCCGGCACCGAGAAATGTAAGTTGTCGAGGCGCTCACATTTAGCTTCCAAATACTCGGCGGAGATCTTGAGCCAAGCCATTCCTAAGAAATATTCGAAGTATGCGGCGCTTACATTTGCCGACTCTCCGACGCAAAAGAAATCCTTCGACCTTCTTATCCATAGCACCGAAGACCCCAATGGAAGCGGAAACTACCAGAGCTATCAGGACGTGGCCACGAACATGTCTATCGGAGGTAATACCGGCATCGGTAGAGCCTTGTCGGATGCATGCGATTTGCTTCAAGCCCGTCATGAGCCCCGAAAGAGCGTCTACTTGTATACCGATGGTCACAACAATGTTGGGCCTGATCCGATTCAAGTTGCGCAGGAATGCTACGACGACCATGGAGTTGTGACGAACGTTGTGGGGAGCTTTGATGCCGCCAATACCGAGGAAGTCGACGGCATCGGAACCGGAAAGGCATTCGTAGATGAGGATGGGCGCCACGTGTCGAATATGATGAGGCGAATGATTCTCGAATCTACAGGATGGGTTCCCGTCATTCCGCGCGAGCCGTTTCGGGTGAACGCGGAGGCTGACGAGTCCACTGAAACGATTGCAGAAGGTGAGTGGTTTTCGCAGGACAGCCCATTTCTCGGTGATGCTCCTACAGATGTCCAGGAGAACGTCTTTGAATTCTGGGTTCCGAAGGAATCGAATGGGCTTGCAGTCGGTGCAAGTGACACATTGTTGTCCGGCGACGACTACGCGGTGGAGGTCGAGCTAATAGGTCCGTCATCTCAGTCTATTCATCTCGACCCAGGGAACTCCCTGAGTCGGCTGACTGTAGTGAGTAACGACACGACCTTGACCGGACAGCTGGATGATCCTGAATCTGGTAAGTGGGAGGCGCACATCACACCAAAGAATGGTGTTGAGTTTTCCCGAGGGGATTTCCACGCCCATGTCATGACCAACCCTCATATGGAAGCCGAAGTTGTCGGCTACAATTCGGGTAGCAACTCGGTCGAAATCAGGGTTGTCCCATACAACGACTATCGAATGGACGGCGCGTCGGTCTGGGTTCGGAAGCGAGGGCCTAACGGAGGCCTTTTTCAGGCCCAGGAGACGGACAAGGGCGGCGAATACATCGCTGAGGTTCCGATTTCGTCTGCTGGACGGAAACACTTCGAGATTCAGGCCTCGACCATCGGAGTGGACGCGTTAGAAAACGTGGGCGAAGTCCGTTATCTTGGACTGAACATCTCGCCGCCGATTGCTCCGGACATCAGAATGTCCGATCGGTTGACACACTACGTAGTAGATCCCTGAGTACCGGATAGATTGAGAGGCTCAATACCCCGGCGATTGAGGATTTGATACTCTGTCGCCGGGGTTTCATGTTTTGCGCGCTGAATCTTGTCAATGACCCGTGGGTGGTAATAAGCTATCGCCGGAGTCTCGCCTTCACCGGTTCGAGCTACTTGATTCCACATTGTAGGAGGACTCAAAATGACCAACGCCAATATTCAAAATCGTCTCTGTTTATTCGTTTTTTGGTTCGGTTTTTTCGGGATTTTCGGCTGTTCTGGAAGCAATGGCTCGGCTCCATCGGACGCGGGCACCGATATGATTGAAGCAGATGCTTCTCCGTCGCGGAAAGGGTTCCGCGGCGAGCCGCCCGCGTCTGTATCTTGCGATCCTTCGAACAGCGTTGAAGGCGAGAAACTCAGTAGTGTCGTTTTTTCTTCGTTTAGTATCTCAGGTGAGATACATGGTTGCGGCGTGACTGGTGAGGATAGCATTCGATGTTGGGGCAATGAGACTTCCGGGCAGAAGTCCGAGGCTCCAGGCGGTGCTTTTACTCAAGTTTCTTTGATGTGGGATCAATCTTGTGGGATCAGTTCTGCGGGCCATGCAAACTGCTGGGGCGGGCCGTACATTGGCAACTCCACGACACCTCCTGAAGGGCCTACGTTCAGTCAAATTGCACTCACCGAAGAGTTCGGTTGCGGAATTAACAAGTCCAATGGCTCCGTGGAGTGTTGGTGGGCCGACAGCACGCTCGATCCTCCCTTCAACCTTGATCAGCGCGTTCCCGAAGGCAAAGCTACGCAAATTGACGGTCATCGTGGTCTGATGTGTGGAATTCTCACAAGCTCTCAAAACGGAACCAATCTCAAGTGTTGGGGAGAGCGAGTTGAAGACGGCGAAGCCATTCCCGACTCAGGTGATTTCATCGATTTGGCAATCGGTGAGAGAATTGGTTGTGCTCTGCGCTCGGACGGCTCGGTGAATTGCTGGAAATCCGAGTGGCAAGACTGGACACCTGCGCCTTCCGAGGAATTCGTCGAGCTTGAGGGTTCACGCTACAACGTCTGCGGCATCACACAATCAGGTGACGTCAACTGCTGGGGACGAGAAGGCTTGTCGAATCGCTTAAACAGCCAAACTCCGGACGGTTGTATCGACCAAATTCGGATGGGTCCCGGTATCGCCTGTTACGCCCGACCGGACGGCAAGGTCGCTTGCTGGGGTAATGACGCCGTCCCTCATTTCCAGTTCCCGTGATGACAGATCACTCCAAGCCCATGGAATCCCTGTGGATGCTATGGGCTGATGGGTCTTCTTGTTTCCCTGAAGACCGGATCTAAATGTTTGCCAAATGTTTTGGTGGGGGGCTGAATCGTCGGCTCTTGACGTAGCCAGGGCCGCTTGTTGGAGCGACCTAATAGGATCCAATTGGGGCCTGATCAGTCCCGCCGATGAGGTGGCTCCGTTGTTCGCGCCAGCCGCACAGATGCTCGCCGCGCTGGCCGCGGACGTTTAAAGTTCGAGAGTGCGCCGCCGGAGCAGCGAAAATGACGAGACGGCGGAAAAACCTCTCTTATTGAGCCAAACTACGCACCTACTTTACACTGCGGACTAAGTGGAAATCTCGTGCTGGCCCGGCTGCTATTAGTGGATGAGACCACGAATCCGTTGCTTTCAACCTACCAATGGTAATGAGGCAGGAAAAACTCGAAGCGAGCGCTCTACTTTCGGCATGGAAGGAATGGCTTGGGCGGGGAGCCGACGTGGCCCAACTGAAGCCCATTCTTCGTGGCCGCGACCTATCCCCATCCCAGTTTGCCCAAAACGATTTCGCGCGGTTCCAGAACTGCTTCGAATACGTGGAATTCGATGTCGCCGGCAAGACCATTTGGTTTCCCAGAAAAAAACCTGACGGCATTTTAAAAGGCGTATCTGAGCGGCCTCGCCCTTGGAACGAACGTGGTTGGTTCCACCCCCCTTACCTTTCGAGAGGACTTGTTAGACGGTTGCTAGAGACGGATCAGTTCGACGAACTTTTGGCAAACGGATATTCTCTTCTCCACCTAGCCACGATGTGGAACCAGGGGTTCCGTGAGTTATCAATTTTCGAACGGTTCTGCCCGGTAATCTTCGAGTCGATCGAAGCACATGCGCTAGGGCTTGAAGACGTAGCCGTCTCAAGCTTGGTACCGGTTATCGAAGGAACTCTCCGAGAGCTACAAGACCGTCTAGGGTTCGCGGGAGAATCAATCACAGATCGGCTGGAACATTTCGCTCCCGCTGTTGCCGAGAATGCCGGCGGTTGGTTCTACCAATGCGACTGGCTTCCTCGGCGATTTCGCAGCTACGACTACCTGAAGAGAGTGGATGAGTTCGTATGGCTCGTCGACGGCTATGTCCTTTTTCTGAAGGAGCACCTCTTCGCCGATACTGATAACTTTCAGAACCCATCTGAACTCAACCGCCATGGTATCCTCCATGGACTGTTCGATAGCTACGGCAGCCGTACGAATTTCTTCATGCTCTACTCCATGCTTGAAATGCATGCGTTCATCACGAATCTAACGGGGGAAAACCAGTTCCTGCTTTTTCCTGAGATGAACGAGCACTCCGAGAAGACCAGTTTGTATCTCGGCGGATTGGACAGACTATCGTCGGTGCGGAAAACCGTGAGTCAACGCATTACGCAGCAGCGATAGCAACGCTGTAGCGAGTCACGCTATTTGATGGACGGCCGGGCACGTTATCTGATGGAGAGTTGGGCGCCCTCGGCCATGCACGGGCGTGATGGGATGTGTGGACGATGTCGCCATGCACGGGCGTGATGGAAAAAAGCCGGGCACCTGTCTGGCAGATGCCCGGCTGAGATGCGGCGTAGGTGGTTGCGTGTTTTTCAGCCTCCGTCGGTTGAGTGCATCGGCTCGACGTCCAGCGCCTGGGTGACGGTCTCCCCTCGACAAGCGTGCGTCCTTGCCCGGCGGCGACCTCCAGGGCGCTCTGACAGATCCGGTCGACCTCACGCAGAGTCCCCAGACTGGCCTCGTGGATCAGCGCGGCGGCATCTCGGGTAAAGACATCTTTGTCCAGGCCGGCTGCCTCCAGCCGAAAGTCGATGTAGTTGCGGGTGTCATCTGGATCGGTGGGCTCCAGTCGAAGCCGGTGGCGGATCCGGCTGTAAAGCGACCAATTCCGCCTCAGCTCCAGCCGGTCTCTCAGTTCCGGCAGTCCGATCAGCACCACACTGAGCAGCGGCTGTCGGTCCCAGTCGTAGTTCAGCAGGATATGCAGATACTCCAGGGTCTCCTGGCGCAAGAAATGAGCCTCGTCGAACAGCAGCACCGGATGGGTCTGGTCGCGCCCAAGCTCTTCGACGTGGGTCGACACGGCGTGAAAGTGCGAAGCGACCGTCGCGGCCGCCTCCAGATCGAGGGCCACATAGAGCTGACGGTAAAAGTCCCGCCGCGACAGCGTCGAGTTGTGCAGATACGTCAGCCTCAGGTCGGTCTCTGACAGATCCTGGCGGACCGCCCGCAGCACACAGGTTTTGCCGACCCCGGGTTCGCCGGTCAGCAGGATGTTTTCGCGGTGGCGAAGCCCGCGGGTGATGGTGCCGATGAGCTTGGATTTGGACGGTGGGCGCCATGATTCATCAGTCAGTTCGGCGTATCTAGGCGCAGATGCCCAAATGCTTTCCGGCGCAGGAAGCATTTGCCCGGTCTGTCACACACTCACTTGAATCGACCACCTCCCGGATGATCTCATGACAGGTCGTCCAACAACTTTCGGCTACCGATTGACGTTGCATCGGTTTGACGGACACCACGGAGTCTAAATCTATGCTGAATACGCCTTCCGGTACTCGATTGGGCTTTGGTAGC
>JGI12479J12853_1000335_pt1 | contig 34034 bp, 26 predicted proteins | sample A23P3SouthBayCA_2_FD_12853 | JGI IMG/M metagenome (IMG submission 12853) | reverse complement strand
CGTGGGCTTTCGTCCGCCTCGAACAGGCGCCCGGCAACGACGGGGCGGGTTGCACCCGGAAGCCAGACCCAGGCATAGATCGCTTCGTTCCCCGGGCGCAGGGACGCGTCAGAAGTCATCGTCCACCTTGTGCTGTTTCCGCCGCGCGCGCTCCGGAACAACCCGTGCGATGGCGGCAATGCTGGTCGCGAGTCGATCCAGCTCGCCCGGGCTTTCGGCAAGAATGGGAACGCCGACGGTCACCGCGGCTTCGAACACGGACCCGACCGCCACCCGGGGGCTGCCCTTCTCAATGGCCATCACCGTGGGCCGCGTGACGCCGATCCGTTTCGCCAGTTCGGCCTGGCTCATTCTCCGCTCCTTCCTGGCGACGGCAATCATGCGCCCCAGCACCTCGAGGGCGGTTCGCGTGTGGCGGGAGTGGCTGTTGGTGCGTGCTGTGGTCATAGGTAATTATAAAGATCACTATCATATATAGTGACAATAATAGTTTACATATTGATTGTTCTCAACGGCTCGCTCTGGACCTCGAGTTTGTAATGACGGCCAGGAGCAAATCAAAGCCCGACGAATTGGAGACGATATTCTGAGGGTAAAAATGATATATATCAGTTGCATAGCAGGGTATAACCAACAACCAGACGGCCCACTAATCAACAAACAGACGCTAGCATAACCAGCAAATAGACGCTAATATAACCCGCAAATAGCCGGGACATTAGTCAACAAATGGCCGAAGCCGAGGAGGCAAAAATCTATACCAGGCTGATGGCAACCGCCATTAGCGAAGCGCTGGGCGACACGCCAGTCGTCTGCCTGCTCGGGCCACGCCAGTCCGGCAAATCAACACTTGTCCGGCGACTGCTGCCCAAGCGGCACTATGTGACGTTCGATGACCCGGGGCTGCTCGACGCGGCGCAGGCCGACCCGCTGGGTTTCCTGCGTGCACTGCCGGAACAGGTAACGTTGGACGAGATCCAGCGCGTGCCGGAGCTGTTGCCACCCATCAAGCTGCTCGTGGATGAAAATCGAACGCCGGGTCGTTTTGTCCTGACAGGTTCGGCGAACCTGTTGTTGCTGCCGAGCGTGAATGAGTCTCTTGCAGGGCGCATGGAAGTGGTCCGGCTACACCCGTTGTCTGAAATGGAGAAGCAGGGCACGGAAACCAGTTTCCTGGAGACACTGATTTCCGGCGCGCTTGAGGCCGCCGTGAGTGAGAGTGGCCAGGTGGTCAGCGGAACGGCCGAGGCAATCTGTTCAGGGGGATACCCGGAACCCCTGGGGCGACCCGCCAGGAGCGCGCGCCGGTGGTACCGGCAGTACCTGGATGCAGTGATCCAGAGAGATGTCAGTGCAGTCGCCCAGGTACGAAAAGAGGATGACCTGCGTCGCCTGGTTGAGTACCTGGCCCACCAGACAGCCAACCTGCTTAACGTGAACGCGGCTTCCAATGACCTGGGCCTGGACCGCACAACCATCAACCGGTACATCGCGATACTCGAAAGACTGTTCCTGGTCAGGCAGCTTCCGGCCTGGCACCGCAACGGCATGAAGCGCCTGGTCAGCCTGCCCAAGGTTCACATGGTCGACTCCGGCCTGGCCGCCAACCTGCTCCGGCTGACTCCCTCGGACTGGTCGTTACACGGCACCGAATTTGGCGGGCTCCTGGAAAGCTTCGTCGTCCAGCAACTGATCTGCCAGTCCGGATGGGTGGAAAGTGAGCTGAAATTTTCCCACTACCGCGACAAGGACCAGAAGCAGGTGGACCTGGTCATCGAACAGGGGCGCCGCGTATGGGGCGTAGAAGTGAAGCGATCAGCCAGCATCAAGCGGACCGACGCCAAAGGCCTGGCCCGGCTGGCTGCCCAGGCCGGCAAACATTTCCAGGGCGGTGCGTTGCTGTACTCGGGCACAAATACGCTCCCCCTGGAGCCCCCCAACTGCTTCGCGGTACCCATCGACAGGCTGTGGCGTGAATAGGCTCAAACCCAGCCAGTTCCGTGTGTTGCACTGATGATCGCCGTGGCCTTGTTCGCCTACCAGTGAATCAGCGGGTTTCAGGGTTCGGTATCGCCTTCGGCAATCGCCTCCAGTCTACCCATCACGACCGGATAACGCCCCGGGCTGTCGAATGCGCCGGGTAGATGTCCCGGCAGTGCGTCGAGAAAATGTTCGCTATCGAGCATGGAGTGAATCTTTTCGGAAAGGAACCGGCGCAAGTCAGCAGCAGAACCTGCTACATCATCGACAATTTCCGCCCGCCCATCGATCACGGTAATGATGTCTTCCAGGTCCGGACTGGCGAGAAAGTCCGCGTTCCCGCGGCTTTCGAAGGCGACAAATTTTGTGGCCAGAAAGTATGGTGCGGAGATCAGGCGTATCGTTTGCCCATTGGGAAGTTCGTGGAGGAGAGCGTTCTCAAAAGCAGCAGGGTACCAGGGGTTTCCGAAACCCAGTACCCGGGCGTCCGTTGGCATGACATCCAGGATGACTTCGTCCCGAACCATCCTGCAAATTGGCGCATCGTCAGATTGGTCCTCGCTGAACCCCAGTTCACGCAGCCGGCCCGCCAGCCGGTGAAACTCGAGGTGCGTCGCCACCGCGGTGATGACATCGATATCCCGGGTGACCCGAACAGGCCCAGATGCCGGGTCAGTGATAAGCAACCCGGCGGCGGCACCGCCGACAAATACGACGTCATCAACCAGGTCGCCCAAATACCTGGCAGCCGCGGACAGGATTGCCAGATTAACGTCAGGTGCTGAGTGCATAACGGTTCAGACATTCTTCGAGCAGTTTGACCGCGAGCTTCCGCTCACGCGCGCTACCGCCGCGTACTGCATCGACCAGTGCCAGGAGCGGGTACAGGCGCTCGTCGTTTTCCGCTGCTGCCGGCGCCAGGTGATAGATGGGTGAGAACGCCACACCGCGTACCGCCCCGTCCGCTGTCGGCCAAACGGGTGGTGGTTCTGCCGAAGTGGTGATCTGGTCTGACAACGGCTTCGCTCCGTGTGCGGTAGGCATGCCACGGGTCAGCGAGCCTCGCTCCGGTGGAAATGAATAGCGGACACCATGGGCCAGAAACTCGAGCAGGTTTCGCCTGCTTGGAACGATGCGCCCGCCCCGGTCGACCAGCAGCCCAGAAACAAGCGCTCGCTTAACCGCGGAGTGCAACTGGGAAACACTCATCTCGAGTTGTGAGGCCAACTCGGCGTAGGTCCACGCCTGCCCGTCAAGCGCCACGAGCTTGAGAGCGACCAGCAGATCCTGTGGTTTGAGGTTAGGCATGTGTTCTATATTCTAGAATCTAGAATTCAGAATGGCAACCCGCCACACAACTAAACCACAATCAGCCAGTGCCGCACTAATCAGCCACCACACAAGAAGAATGGACTACACCACACTCAAACAACGCCACCGCAATGAGCGCGACGGCTACTCACAAGCCCTGGCCCTGCGCACCCACCGCGCCCTGAGCTGGCTGCAACGCGCCGAGCAGGAAACCAACGACCAGGACGCCAAATTTATTTTCCTGTGGATCGCCCTGAACGCCGCCTACGCCCGCGACCACGTTGCCGGCCGCCCTACCTGGACCGAACGCCGCCGCTTCCGCGAATTCGTCCGCCGCCTGCTCACCACCGACAGCGCCGGCGCCGGCCAGAACCTTCTCTACAACCTGGTCTGGACCCAGTTCCCCAACTCCATCCGCGGCTTCCTGGACAACCCATACGTCTTCCAACCCTACTGGGAACACCAAAAAGGCAACATCACCGAAGCCGCCTGGAAACAAAGCTTCACCCACTCCAAATCCCGCGCCTACCGCGCCCTGGGCCAACAACGCACCGGCCAGGTCCTGGCCGAACTCTTCGACCGGCTTTATACGCTACGGAACCAGCTGATCCACGGTGGAGCGACGTGGAACGGCCAGGTCAACCGCCAACAGGTGACGGCCGGCGCCGACATCCTTGGCCAGCTGGTACCCGTGGTCATCCACCTGATGATGGCGCGGCCGGGGGTTGAGTGGGAGATGGGGTGTTATCCGGTGGTGGGTTAACGCTCAATCTTTATTTTGCGTCAGCCGGTAAATTAGCGGGGTCCAAGTTGATTATGCTATTACTGCGATCACGCTAATCAACACAACAAGTATCCCCGGTATTGAAACCACGCATCTCAAGAGTCATTCGATGATTCCCGAGCCTCACTGGTGGTCTTGGGCGGACGTCGTGTCACACGCTGACCGACTTGGTATCCCCAACTTTCAACGAGGCGCCGTGTGGGACAACAGTAATGTGCTGGCCCTTCTCGAGTCGATTTACGAACGATCGCCATGTGGCACGCTGGTTCTCTGGGCGCCTGAAGATGAACGAGAGCCGTTCAGGCATGGCGTTGCGCTTCAGGTATTCGCGCCTGACAAAGACCCCATGTGGTTGGTCGATGGTCAACAGCGCACTCGCGCATTGTTCGGGATTTTTCGCCAACTCGTCGAGTCGCACAGCGATACTGAAGACTGGTCGCTAGTGCGGCATGAAGATATTGAACAGCTGAGACGTTTCATCCCGTCGTCATGTCTCCCGAGTGGTGACCCTGATGATCAGGATCTAAACGACACCGGGGAGAACCCGGGTCTTTGGGTGTCCATGCTTCCCGCGATGCCCGTTCTTGATTCGGGCCCTGAGCCATTCTTTGGCAGGCACAGTGAATCCAGGAATATCCGGCGCAGTTCTTTTTTCCGGTTTGTTCACCCCCGGGCAAGGCTCAGGCTCGGTTCAAGTGGAAGCCTGAAGGTTGCCCTTCCGGTGCCGGTAGGCATGATTCCGATGGCTGCGCTGCTTTCACCTTCCAGCATATTCGGTCAGGGCACCCAATTGGAGCTTGCGCGCCGGGCCTTGTCCACGTTCCCGGGCGAAAACCCGGAACTTGAAACGCTTGGCAAGCTCATTCCATGGGGCCCTCAGTTCGTCACCGGGTATGCGTTCGAGCACCCCGGAATCGATGACCGCCCGGCGACACCACTACGGTGGTCAGACATCCATGCCCTCCGTGACGAAACAAACGTCTCCCAGATGGTCGGCCGCCTGGCTGCGCTTTTCTCGCCCCGGTGGGCGCCGCTTTTCGAACGCTACCGCGGGATGCTTGAAGGCGACCGTTTTGCGGTGGGCTGGTTGCCGAGAAGTGACGTGAGCGCCGCGATCGACGCTTATGTCCGGATCAACAGGTCCGGCATTCGCGTTCGCCCGGAAGAACGTGCACTCGCACTGCTTTCAAGGGCAAGGCCCAGCTTACTTGACGACCTTGCGACCTTCATCGAAGGGCGTGATGGCGGCGATGTAGAGAACCAAAGAGACTTGCTGGCTCACGAATCCGATCGACATATGGGTTTTTCTGTCTGGATTACGGTCGTGACCAGATTCACGGCGCTCGCGCTCATGGGTGATAACGCCAGGCGGTGGACTGGCGTGTCCGCAATCGACAGAAAAGATTTCGCTTATAGGCTTGACCGCGTAGGGCCGAATGAGACAGTTAAGGGCAGGAGCACGTGGGCAAGACCCGGCTTTGAGCAGCCCGGTGAGCTGATCGAAGATTGTGCAAAGCGGGCAACCGCTGCCCTGATCATCCTGGACCAGGTGCTTTCCGAAGAGCTATTCCTCGACCACCGCATGGCGAGGCAGCACCCGAGGAGCCTGGTTGCGCTCATTGATCTCCTCTATCGCATACCGACTAAAGAACTTAATCAATTGGGGTCTGACGATAGTTTTCGCGCAGCCCTTGGGCGCTTGGTTCACTGGACCTTGTTGGTGCCGTACATCGACCAGGCAGACCTGGAGCAACTGGTCGTCGATACGCATGGCATAGATGATACGGAAGCAGCCAGGAACCCTGGCCCGATCTCGCCCTGGGCTGAAGATACAGACACTATAAGGGCGTGCCTGGTAGATGCATTCGGACGATACCAGCAGAGCCTTCTGACAGTATCGCACCGCAAGATCTCTGGAATTGCAGAGGGCCGCGGCGAAACACTCGCACCCATCGAAAAACTCACGGTTCACGATGCCTTGAATCACATCGCCTTGGCCAACTTCTCGTTTGAAGTGAAGGAGTCGCGCTCGTTGCAGCACACGGCCGTTGGTTGGCTTTACGCAATTGAACGCCGCGGCTCGGCACAGGAGTTCAGCTGGCGCGCCCAGGTCGAAGGGTTTGAAAAGACGCACGGAAAGTGCGGCATACCGCCAAGCAACGCGCCCTCCATCGAGGCCCGGTTGTGTTGGAACAAGAGCCTTGATGAAGATCTGTACCCAGAGAAGCAACATATCGTTCCATTTGCCCTCGCACGCCAGATCGTAGACAAGGGCGGCACCCGGGCGACGGCATCCCCGGCCAATGCGATCGGAAACCTGACCTGGTTGAGCCGACGGCAGAACAAGCTCGAGGCACTCGCCGACCGCTGGACGGTCATGGATCGAGACAGGGACTACAAGAATCTCCATTCACGAGGAATGTTCGCCAAAACTGTATTCGGAGGAAAAAATGTCGAAGTCCACGACGTCTATCAACGGCTTCAGGACCTGGTGATCAATACCGACTTTCTGGCGGACAAATCCGAAGCACAGGAACTGTTTGCGGCCTTCTCAAGTGGCCGCGCCGACTGGATCGTTATTGAAATGGAGCAGTGGCTGAAACAACCCGTCTCGGAGGCAGTCGCAGCGTGGTTAACTTTCGAGCCGTCGTTACACAGATGGATTTAGCGAGTTCTAGCCGATTAACAGCGCTGTACTGGATTAAGTGAGTTTTAAGACTTTCTCTAGTTCCAGCGTTGCTTTCATGAGTAGCCTTTCTTTCGATATGAAGACGGGTAACCGCACCAAGAACAAGCCCACCCGGGCTGGCTTAGAGTAAGAATCAAAGCGGTTGATCCATAAACCAGTGCCTGGGTATCTCACCCATGGTCTCTCCGATGAGTTGCGTCGACTCTGCCGGGTCTTTGAGCCAGCCAGGTATGAGCCAGGAGATTACAACCGACTCGTCCTCAATGGCGACTGACCAGGAGCCGATATATTCTTTGTCCAATTCATCGGCTTCATGAAGATCGAACAACTCTTCCAAGTCTTCGTTGTAGCCTGGGTCAAAAAAATAGGAGGAGTCAGTTACGAACTCACCATATCGCCCATAGAGCTCATATGAGCGCATTAGCGATGCTTTCATTGCATCGATTTGTTCAGCCGAAAGTTTCGCCCATTTTCGGGCCGTGTCCTCCTGTCCGGTGAAGTATTCAAAAATGTGTCGCGGGTCAGCCGGTGTGATCCGTATTGTCGCTTTCAGGGAACCCGGGTCGTATGAGTGGGAATAATCAGGCATGGCTTTATTGAGCGCCGCACTATGTTGTTTCTCGTTCTCTGCGCTTACTGCCAAAGCCTTCGCGACATCATTCGGAATCTTCTCCTTGATGAACCCAGGTGTCACATAATTCAATGCAACCGCCATCCGAACATCTTCGCTACTGTCCTGAGAAAGGATTTCCAGCGCATCCAGTGAAACGCTGGCAGACTTTGCGAGAGCGACACGGACCGATTCACAAGAGTCTGATGCCAATTTCAGCATAGAGTCCGGGTCGATGTCGGGCGCCTTAGCCGCCGAGAGACGTGATTCCTCGTCGCCATTCTCTACAACAAAGCTGAAAATCTCCGGCGTGACCAGGTTTTTCTTATCGTATATCGAGTAAAACACATCCGCGTCTTTCACAAGCTGCAACCGTGTCTCGGCGGGCGTGTGATAGTTCCCGGCGACCGCGACCTGGACTGAATCATCGGTATCGTCTGCCAGCCATTCGAGAACAACCGCGGAAGTGCGCCAGTCACTTGCCGCTTTATAGCGCGAGCCCCCATTTGAAAGCTCTTCCTTGGTACGGTCGTCTGCTTTTCGCCGTTTTCCCAGGTTTGCCTGGACAACACGGCTATTGTCAGTACCAAGAGCCTTGAGAATATCGCTGGACGCCTTTGGGTTTAAAACAACCTTGCACCGGACTCGCGCCGACTCGTCCCTGGAAAGCACCGTTAATACACTGCCGGGCGTTTCCCGCCGATTGGCCAACACCACTCGTTGATGCTCGTTACACCTCGAGACCAGTTCTTTGGCTGCAGCAGAGGTGCAATCCACTCTTTTTGCCAGGTCTTCCCTGACTGACCAACTTCTATCCCGCGCTAGTATTGACTGCAATCTTGGGGATAAATAAGACCTGAAAGCCAAGCTTATACGGACCCTGATCAGCGGGTGACTTGTGAGCTTCTCCAGTTGGGTGATTGTTGCGACGGGTGATTCGGCCAGTTCCCATGCTTCATTTTCTTCGAGGGTTTCTGGCCATTTCAATGAATTGATGCTCATGCTGAACTCTGTGGATCCTTAGTCGGCGAAGCAGCCTGTGTTCTGATTGGTTCTTTGGGATTGAGAAAACCTACCTCAATCGTTCTGAAAATTGGTTTTCACAGCTTTGTCGTGCTTTGTCCGCAAGCCAGGTGCTCGTATATTCAAATATTTGAGATTTGAATGGCTCAATTTACGTTGGTACAAGAGTGTATGAATAATAACTAAATCATTCTCAACGTGATTCGCATGGTTTGCCAGGCGCATTCGTGACGACGCGTGTTTCTTTCTATGCAGAATGCCTCGTGAGTAATTAACTGATAAAGGGCACAAACTGGTGCTCTTGAAAGCAATAACCAGAACAGTGAAGCGATGAATAGTTCATTTGATAAAGATTTTTTGCTCTCTGTATATGACTCCATGTACGGAATGGCAATCTGCGATCAGGAAATTCACACAGCCGAGCAGCAACTACTTTCGAGCTTTCTTCGTACTTTTGAGTTAACAGCTGAACGAAGCGCGCCAACTGCCGGCACCGTTGAAGTTGCTGACTTCGGGGAGTTTGCGGGTACCATTCGTGACTGTCTGAAGCTCTGCCAGAATGATCGGCAGAAATTCTTCCTTTTAGACCATCTTTCCGAAATTGCCGATGTTGATGATCGGCTCCATGACAACGAAATCAGTGTTCTTGAGGCTATAAGGGAAGCGTGGGGATTTGACGTTACATTCTCTCGGCGGGATATAGCCTGGAGTGATGAACAGCTGGATGTCATTAATCGGGCACCGGAAGAACGAGTAGTTGTGCATGCCCCCCCTGGTGCCGGAAAGACGGCTCTGATCACTCAACGAATTAAGCGATTAATTGAAGAAGAAGATGTTGAGCCTTCCAATATCTGGCTAATCAGCTTCACGAGAACGGCAGTTCGAGAACTTCGGGACCGTGTGATCAGCCAGTCGAAAAACTTTCCATATGGAATTCGGATTGCGACCCTGGATTCAACATCATTTGCCATGAATGTTTCGCTCTTGAACTCTGACTTAAGCGAGTTGGATGGCTATGAGTCAAGCATCGAGAGTTTTCTTGCGTTATTGAGGGCCAACGACCCGGATTTGGTGAGCTTCATGGCTGACCTTGAGCACCTTTTTCTCGACGAGGCACAGGATCTAATTGGTCTTCGTAAAGAACTATGCAATGAGTTGGTCCATCATCTTTCTTCGGATTGTGGGGTGACCGTTCTTGGCGATCGATTTCAGCAGATTTATGGTGACTGGGCGGCGAGCGATACTGATGACACAACCAGTTATCTGGAGCTTCTGAAGGATGGTTCGGGATTTGATTGGATCGAGTTAAAGAAAATTTGGCGAACCGACGCACCTGCGCTCTTAGGTCTTCTGGAGGACCTTCGGACCGAAATGCATTTCCTCGACGAGCAGGATACTGATGATTATTCAGCGATTGCTGATCGGGTTCAGTCTGGGTTGGAAATGGTCGAGAAAGGAGTAATGCAACAGGAGGCTGCTGAAAACTATCTCGTGCTTTTCAGGTGGACCAAAGATGTGATCGAGGCGGCTTTCCAGATGCAGTCTTCTCTCGGGTCCGCGTTCAGGCTTCGGTTGCCCAGATATCCCAGATATACCGCCCCCTGGGTTAACCGCCTGTTCCGGTTTGCTGAGATGAAGCAAGTTGGCTCATTGTCAGAAGGCGATGTTAAAGAGTTCGTCGGCTCTCTCCTGAATAAACATAGAAAGCATCTGGATACAGATCAGTTGTGGGGGTATCTGAAGCACGCCGCCGCTGATGAGCGTGAAGTAAATCTGAACCGACTAAGGGAACGAATCGGCTCGGGCCGTCAGGCACCTGTTGAATTTCAGCACAGTGAGTTCGGCTTCACTGGCCCGGTCCTTGGAACCGTTCACTCATCTAAAGGCCGTGAAGCCGAGAATGTCTTATTCAGAATGCCTGAAAAGAAGAAGTCTAACCACGAAGAGGCGCGTGTAATTTTTGTCGCTGCGAGCAGAGCAAAGCGGGGTGTCAGGCTGATAGAAGATTCTGCGCCTTTGAGTGACTGGACTTTCGTGAATGGCCGATATGCGTCATTGATTGTCCAGAATGGTAAAAAAACCAACTGGTGCCTTGCGGAAACTGGCATTGAAGGTGATTACGATCCTTACAGCATAGTAAGCCTGGAACGAAAAATTGGACCCGCCAAAAAAGCGCAGGAGTTTCTGCGGACATACAGCCCTGGTCGGCCTGGCGTCACCTGCTGGGCTGAGCGTGGAGTAAATGATCTCAGTTACCGGGTTTTTGCGAAGTTCGGTGACGAAACCTTCGATCTCGGTTGCTTTTCGGAGCAGCTGCACTCGGCGTTTGCCTACAATTCATACAATTTATTTAAGTGGAGAAAGCACCCTCCCATAAGATTAAAAAATCTTGTCATTATGGATACTGCAACGATGGTTGTTACCCGTGATGACCCAATGATTCAGGGGCTCCTTGGCCAATATGCCAGGAGAGGAACGTGGTTGTATCCGATACTGTTCGGACTTGGGCCATTTTCGTATGTAAACGGGTGATCAGATGTCAGAACAACAGAAAAACAGGGATTTGCTGATTAGTCGTCTGGTGGCGGACATTCACGGCCCCCACACTGACGCTGAACGATTGCCTGTTTATCAAGCACCCCGTGATCAATACCAAACTGGAATTCTATACCCGCAGGACTCCAGGTGTTCGGATGAAGAACCTGAGGGCGCAATCGAAGAAAACGGTTCCAGTGAGCCAGGGGCAGTAGACGATCAGGACTTGGTTTTGCAGCAACGGGCGTGGTTGCCTTCGTCCATGGGAGTATCGTTATTTGCGGAATCGGAAGAAGAAAACATTTTGCTGGAGATTTTTGTCAGCGCTGGCAAGTATCTATATGAACCAGGGTCGAAAGGCTCCCAAAAGGAGTCGGTTTGGCAAAGAGAACAGTTGGAGATTGGCCCAGTCTCCTTAAAAGCCAGAAATGGCGTTCCAGAGTATAAAACCGATATCGCGAACGGATTGCGACTTTTTGTGGAGACCCGGCAGATTGGAAACAGTTCCCTTTTTACTGTCTGCCTGATTAACAAATTTGTGGATAACGGGAACTTTGATTTCCAGGAACGCAATGAAAAATGCTTCTTTCAGACACGTATTGCTGTCAGGCCCGTTGAGGGTACTTCGATTATTCCGCGACCTTCAGTATTCAGCAATTCAGAGTCTACGAACGCCCTGAATTCTTTCCTATATCGCAATATCAAAGAGTTTGCGACTGGACATACTTGTTCGGCTGACTGGCTTGAGAATGCCGGAATTGCGACAGAGGTCTCCACGTCCTGGGTGCCGGTTCACAAGGTTGACGATGTATCGGCTAAAGGCGATCCGTCCATAAGCAAAACTCTTGGATCTGAGGGTTTCGAGTCTTTCAGCGCTACCGTACTGGCGAATGGGTCTGCCTCTGAGGTGAACAGATTGCTTAGTGCATTGCCAAAGGCCTACGAAGAATGGCTCAGAGGGCAAAGGGAGTTCGCTGAAAAAAATCTAACCGGGCGATTCGGACAGCTCGCTTCTGAACAATTGGATGTTGCTTCAGTTGTGAGGCAACGAATTGAAGCAGGCATCGCGTTACTGAAGAGCAATGAAAAGATTTTCAAGGCATTTCAGCTAGCTAACAAGGCTATGGTGTTGCAGGCGGAATGGCAGGGCTACGAACTTGACTGGCGACCTTTCCAGATAGGGTTTTTTCTATTGTCGCTTGAATCCCTGGCGCTTCGAAATGAAGATCGTCAAATAATGGACCTGTTGTGGTTTCCTACAGGTGGTGGCAAAACAGAAGCATATCTTGGCCTGATGGCATTCATTATATTTTTCAGGCGACTGGAAAGGGGGGGGCTGGAAGCAGATGATGGCGTCGCAGTTATTACACGCTATACCTTGCGAGCACTAACGACTGACCAGTTTGCGAGAACGAGTGGACTCGTTTTCGCCTGTGAGTTAGTCAGGCGGGAATCTACAACAATTGCCGATGAAGGCGTACCGATCTCAATTGGGCTTTGGATTGGTGGTACAAGCTCACCAAACAAAATTGAGGATGCGAAAAACGCTCTTGAAAAAAATGCCCAGCCCGGCCCGGATCTGCTGCGAACCTGTCCCTGCTGTAAATCGCCACTTCAATGGGGATTCAATATAGCTGCCAACGAGGTGGAAGCCAGGTGTTCTGGGAGTGATTGCCGCGTCGCAGATGAGTTGTTACCTGCTCCGGTACACACGGTTGATGAACAGATCTACAAAAAACACCCTAGCGTCGTAATCGGTACGGTCGACAAGTTCGTTCAGGTCTGCAGGTTTCCTACGCGCACCAGTTCTCTTTTTAACGTTGGAACCGTATTCCGGCCACCAGATCTTATTATTCAGGATGAGTTACATCTGATCACTGGCCCGCTTGGAAGTATCGTGGGATTGATGGAACTCGCGATCGAACAGTTGTGCACAGCTCAGGGAATACTGCCAAAAATTATTGGATCGACAGCCACTATACAAAGAGCCGAGGACCAAGTCGGGGCGCTGTTCAACAGAACACTGTCACAGTTTCCTCCTCCAGTCCTGGATGCCGATAACTCATTTTTCGCCATAAGAGATTTCGGTTCTTCTGGTAGAAAGTACCTGGGCCTGACTTCAGCTGGTAAGACTGGTACGTACGTGATGCAGGCAGTAGCCGCTTCTTTGCTTCAATCTGTGAAAGATCAGTCTTTGGAAAACTTACCTATTGAGGCAATTGATCCGTTTACCACTTTGGCAGTCTATTTCAATTCACTCAGAATTCTGGGTGGTGCCAGAACGCTGCTCCTGGAAGATACCCAAAAATCCATGGGGGTGTTTGCTGGAAACAGAGGTGAAGAAAAACGTGAACTTGATGAGCTTCAGGAGCTGACAAGCCTCGTTACGCAGGAAGAGCTGAAAGAAACATTGGCGCACCTCCGGTCCGCATATGGCAACGATCACCATATCGATATTCTGCTGGCTAGTGTGATGATAAGCGTTGGCGTGGATATTCCGCGGTTGGGGTTGATGGTCGTTGATGGACAACCAAAGACAATGGCTGAGTACATCCAGGCGACCAGTCGTGTCGGCCGTGGAAGCATTCCTGGCCTGGTTGTCACGCTATATAACAACCTGAAAATTCGGGATCGCGCGCACTTTGAGTCTTTCAGAAGCTGGCATTCGGCGCTCTACCGCTCTGTTGAAGCATCTTCTGTTACACCCTTTTCACCCCGTGCCCGAGATAAGGCTATGAGAGCGCTGGTTGTGGCCATGGCAATGCAAGTAACCGACATGAATGAGACTGATGTCAGTCTGACTATAGGTCGACGGCAAAAGATCGAAACAGATGTATTGCCTCTTATTTTGTCCCGGATCAGCGCAATCGACCCATCTGAAGTCTCCGAGGCGAAGGAAGAGCTCGAGAGCTTTCTGGAGGATTGGGAAGACCGTGGGTCTCTAAAGTTCCTCTGGAATGATTTTTCTGATCCGAATGAAAGCCTTTTGATTTCTTCTGAAAGTGCAGCACAACGTAAAAGTGCGGGGCAGGGCTACTTCGGCTGGTCTGCGCCGAACAGCGCGAGAGATGTAGAGCCATCCGTAATCGTGAAAGTCAGGGACTTCCTTGATGTTGACAGGGGTGACGCTCATGGCAGCTAAACCTGCGAATTTTGCCGCAAGACTTCGTCGAAGCCAGATGGCGCTTACTTATGGCCCTGGTGCCATTATCAATTTGCGAACGACCGGTGGTGCTTCAATTTCAGCAGTCGCAGGTGGTTTGGAGGTCTGGGACGCTGAGGCAAAGCCGGCGGGAATTAAAAACCCTCAGTCTTGTCATCTTCGAAGGCTGGAACGGAAGCTTGATGTAGATGGATTTCGCCTGGCGCCAATTGCACCCGAAGGAAAGCCTGATGATGAGAGGCTATCAGGTCTGGTCGCGAGGCGGTTTCCATCGTGGCTGACATGTCCTAAATGCTATCGGCTGAAGCCGTCAAGAAAATGGCAGAAGGACAACACCAGGATCAGTCCAATCAGATGGTGTGGGCACTGTAGTGAAGGCAGATCAAGAGTTCACGTTTTACCTGTCAGATTTGTGTTGGCTTGTAAAAATGGCCATCTGGGTGAGTTCCCCTGGAAGTGGTGGATAAAGACCCGGCCGGATATTGCCTCAGGAGAGTCTACCGAAGAGTGTGAGCACATTCGGCTGAGGCTTTACCAAGGAAAAGGAATGAGCCTGTCCAGTCTTATTCTCGCTTGTGAAAAGTGTGGAAAGAAAGTCAGGATGAGCGGAATTTTTGGTGGAAAGGCCTTTGAATCATTGAGCTGTGGTGGTCAGCGGCCATGGCTAAATAAGGATTCACAGGAAACGTGCAATCTGTCGCCAGTAGCCGTACAAAGAAACAGCTCAAGCCTGTACCAGCCGAAGTCAGTTTCCGCTATTGATATTCCACCGTGGTCGCATGAGCTTCAGACCGAACTTGGAACCTACTGGAAACGTATTTATCGGCAGGATTCAGTACAGACAATGCTTGAGTATCTGTCATTTAGTCTTGAGGACATCAACGAGGAGCTTGGAACCAGTTTTGAAGCGGAGTCGTTGGCAAGAGCAGTAATGGAGCAAAAGCGCCTCGATGCTGAGGCTGACGACGACCTTAAGGTTGATGAGTACCGCCAATTGTGTGGCACTGGGTCAGGGAATCGTGCGGGTGCAGATTTCAAGGCGGTCACACACGATGTTCCTGCTTCATTGGCCGGGATTGTGGAAACTTTGGTTGCTGTTGAGAGGCTCCGTGAGGTAAGAGCATTAACTGGGTTTACACGCCTGAACTCGAATAACCCGGTTTGCGCACTCTCGGAGCGAAGGCTCAGGTGGTTGCCTGCAATTGAGAACAGGGGTGAAGGGGTTTTCCTGACTCTCAGGAGTTCGTTTTTGAAAGAGTGGGTGAAGGCCGTTAAGAATTCTGAGTCTTTACAGAGGTGCAAACAGATTTCCAATGCTGCGGTGACACATTACGAAGATCTTGGTGTGCCCGATGAAGATCGCGTTTCTGTAACTCCTGGTTTCTTACTGCTCCATTCGCTCTCACATCTGTTGATTCGCCAGATCTCAATCGAGTCAGGCTATTCAGCAGCTTCAATCAGCGAAAGGATTTATTCCTCTGAGACGATGAGTGGTGTATTGCTCTATACCTCAACACCTGGCGCTGAAGGTACGCTGGGTGGCTTGTCCAGAATAGCAGAGCCTACTCGATTCGTTCGAATTTTTGAACATTCACTGGAATCTGCACAATGGTGTTCTTCGGACCCGTTGTGTATCGAAAGCATTGTCAGTAAGTCAGAACCACTTAATCAGGCAGCGTGTCACGCTTGCCTGTTGTTACCGGAAACGAGTTGTGAGTTTTTTAACCACTTTCTTGATCGGCGTTTGGTTTCGGATGATTTTTTTGTTGGTCACAGTGCCTAGCTGGGTAACCGATTGGGTTGATTAATCCAGCATAAGGTTCAGCGGAAACGCTAAAGTGACCCACTAACGGACATTACTATTGACCCACCTCTGTTTAACCGGGGCTGACCTATTTGGAGGGCGGACCGATGCTGACGGAGGAGACGATTTTGGAGACTCGCATTCTGTCCCGCAGGGGCATGAGCATCCGGGCCCATAGCCCAGGAGTTGAAGGTGTGGTATGCCCTTTGCATGATCGAATGACTCAGTTTCGTCCTGTCGCAACAAGATTCTGGTTCAGCCGACATTTGGCTGCGATTGTTGAAGAGCTTAGAGATTAGACGGTTCAGTTTGGCCCATATCTTGACGTTGTCCCAGAAATCGACGTCACCATAAAACTGGAGTACCGTGGCGTTTCGAGGTTCTCGAAGCAAGGAATTGAGGACGATGAAACGATCCAAGTTCAGCGAAGAGCAAGTCACCTACGCACTACGCCAGCATGAGGCAGATACACCGGTTGCGGATATTTGTCGGCAACTGGGGGTCTGCGAAGCCACCTTTTACGTCTGGAACAAGAAGTACGCCAACCTTGGTGTGTCCGAGTTACGCGAGCTGCGGTCGTAAGCTTTCCAGTAATGAATGGCCTCAATATGGGGGCAACGTCACTGCCAGAGAGCTCTAGTTATTACCTGTTACGCTGGGAGGGGAAGCTTACGTGTTAACTAATCTAGCGTCTTAGCGGCACTCTGAGGCGATGTTTGGTTATACAAAAGTCCGCATAGCAAATTGGGGTGCGCAGATGGATATGAACCCACCAGTAGTATTTAAATTCAGAAGTAAAGCCGAAAGGAAAATCTTCCGGGCTTTCAAGACTTTAACAGCTGAAAAAACAACGGTCTACCATTCCTTAAATTTACCCAGGCACGAAAAAAAGCAATATGCTGAGGCAGATTTTGTGGTCGTATCGCCGCATGGGATTCTGGTTCTTGAAGTCAAGGGTGGGAGGATCTCAGTTGATAAAGGTATTTGGTATACAACTAACGAGGATGACGAAAAGAACCAGTTGAATGAAAGTCCGTTGGTGCAAGCAGAGTCGGCCCGCGATGCTTTACAAAGGCTGTTGGAGGATAAGCTTTCCGTCCCGCTGCTTAAAAAGCTTATGTTTGGTTTTGCTGTGATGTTTCCCGATGTCAAAATCGGTGAAGTTGGGGTGGAGCTGACGCGCGAGCAGGTTTTCGATGTCATTGACTGGGACAGGAAAAACCTTGGCCGGTGGGTCCAGGGGCTGTATCAGTTCTGGATGGAACGAACGCGTAAAAGTTCGCCAATCAGTGAAGAAGAGCTGGCCACGGTTAATAAAAGTCTCCGAAATGAGTTTGATCGTGATATTTCTTTACTCTCACGGGTAGGGGATGCGTGGAGTGAGCTCATCACATTGACTGAACAGCAGTTCAGAGCAGTGGACTTTATTCTTGCCAATCGACGCGTTGTGATCGAGGGCGGGGCTGGTACGGGTAAAACTCTGGTGGCCAGGAAAGCGGCCAGAACACTGGATGCAATGGGCTATTCGGTGCTGTTTATATGCAGAAGCCCTGTGCTGGCTTCAATGCTGGCGAACGAGTTGAAAGAATCAAACGTTCGCGTGGTGAACTTTCTTCAATTGAAGGAATTGATCGCGCGGGGGAGCGCGCCCGAATTCGATGCGTTGGTCGTTGATGAAGCTCAGGACATTCTTGAGTCTGAAAGCTTTGACATTCTTGACGGGGTAATCAATGGGGGGATTCAAAGCGGTCGCTGGTACTTTTTCATGGACCCAAATAAGCAGTCTTCTTTGTATGCACACACAAGTGCCGAGGTGTATGAACTGATTCGAGAATGTGCGTTCGTTGTTCCCTTGACCCTGAATTGCAGAAATACCCAGCAAATCGCATTACATACTCTGATGTATACAGGTGGATCAATTGGTGACTGTCCGGTAGTTGCGGGTGGTTTGCCTGTTCTTTGGAAGGGAATGGACTATGACTCAAGAGAAAAGCTGGCAACGCTGCTAGACCAACAGCTGGTCAAATGGATCGATGAGGAGAGCGTTCTGCCTGGGCAAATAACACTGATCTCATTCGTCCCTTACGAAAATAGCGTGGTTCAATTACTTAATAAACGCTGGAAAAGAAGAATCACTGTAATCAACGAAAATTACGGTGAAGTCTGGCAGGACACCCAGCTAACTTTTGCAACCGTCAGAGAGTTTAAAGGGTTAGAAAATCGATATGTGTTTCTGATCGACCTTGAACACGCACCGGAGCGCGAAAACGTGATCAATGAATTTTATGTAGCTATGACGAGAGCTAACACCGTATTGTGCATGCCGCTGCCTCTTGATAGGAAGCCTTGGTTTGAGAGTCTGAAAAACCGCAATGCAACTGCAGTTCGCGAGTTTTTAACTTCATCATGAAAGAAAAAACCAGCACCTCTGCCCTTTCGCATGAGAGGCGAAAAGTCGTCGACTATGTGAGGTCGCATCTCATCGGACCACTTGGGGGGGAAGAAGAACAGCTTCATCGAAAGGATGAACCCCAAACATATTATTTATTGGGTGCACTTTTTCCTAAAGGCGCAGGTTTTGGGCAGGACAGCGAAAATGAAGAGGAGGACCAAAGCGGCGAAGATCCTATTACGCTTGCATACCAGTTAAAGCCAGCATCTATGGGACTCTCATTCTTTCTGGCCGATGAAGTAACGCCTGAAATCAGAGTGGAGATTGCAGCGGGCGCCTACGAGATGGGGGTCGATGACAAGGGCATTAATGTATGGAAGCGAATGCCTTTGGCGACCACGTCCAGCCCTGAAACCCACATCCTTGGAAAAGGCACTCGGCAAGAAATTGCGAGTGTTCTCCAGGGTCGAGCATCGCTGGTTTCGACATGGCGCCGAATGGTAAGTGGCCATATAGTCACCGTGACGTTGGTCAATGCGAGATCGGTTCAGGACAAGTTCAAGCCGGAAGATGTACTGCATCAGGTCTGGATTCGTTGCATCGGAGAAAACGCACAAATCAGGGCTTACCCATCACCTAATCGGTTTTCTTGGGATGAGGAAGAGGAAGAGCTTGCACTAACCTATCAGGACAAGGCGACATTTGCGATTGGGCACGGTTGCGCACCAATGTGGCAAACCCTTGAAGGGGAATCTGCTGCCAAGTATGTCGAATCATCGTTCATTCCTGAGTATGAAGTTCCCCCAGTCACAGCGAACCTGCCGGAAAACCATGAGCTTGCAGGTGATCGCATTTTTTCTCTGCAGTATCTGGCTGATGAGAGGGTGCCGTGGCATAAAAAAGAAGCCGGACTTCGACGCTTTATCGATAGCTATGAGCAATGGATGAAAACCGATGCTCAAAAAACTGTTCCGAAAGAACTTGTTGGTGCTTCTGGTCGTATAGCCGGCCGCAAGGCGCTCGCACATCAACGAATGCAAAAGGGCCTTGGGTTCTTGACCGTAAACGAGAGCGCCCAAAAATGCTTCGTACTGGCCAACAAGATCATGTTAATGCAGATGATTCATTCAAGTTCTGCATATGGCGGCCGGTTACGCGATGCCAACTCAATCAAGTTCGTTGCGCCCGATTACTCCGAAAGCTCTTGGAGGGATTATCGTTGGAGGCCGTTTCAGCTGGCGTTTCAATTGCTTGCGATAGAGTCGGTTGGGAACGTAAATTCTCTGGATCGTGATGTAGCAGATCTGATCTGGTTTCCAACTGGTGGTGGCAAAACTGAGGCGTATCTCTCTGTTGCGGCATTTGAGTTGCTGCATCGGAGAACACAATATGGCGATGCTGGCGGTGGTACGGCTGTGATACTTCGGTACACGCTTCGGCTCCTTACAACGCAACAGTTTCAGAGGGCGGCGGCTCTTATCTGTGCGTGCGAATACGTACGCCGAATGAATCCTGATGTGTGGGGCGATGAGCCTTTTTCTCTTGGCTTATGGGTCGGTTACCCAACAACTCCCAACCATCTGTCCAGTGACTCACAGTATTCTGACGGTGCCTTGCAAAAATACATTGCATTGAGAGAGCAACCCAGGCCCGAGAATCCTTTTCAGCTTCTACAGTGTCCATGGTGTGGGACACGCATTATTCCTGAAGTGCAATCTGGTGACCCATCAGATTATGGCGTGAAGGCAAGTGCTTCAGGCTTGGAATTTTATTGCCCAACCACAAGCTGCGAATTCAACACAGGTTTACCAATACAAACGGTCGATGAGGCTCTTTACTTAAATCCGCCGTCATTTTTGATAGGTACGATTGATAAGTTCGCGCGTTTAGCTTGGGCTGATGAACCAAAGTCTTTTTTTTCTGGTGGGGCGCAGAAAAGGAGGCCACCTTCACTCATTCTTCAAGATGAACTTCATCTCATTTCTGGCCCACTAGGAACTATTGCCGGACTATATGAAGCAGCCATCGATGTAGTAATGAAGAAATTTGGTGCCCATCCAAAATACATCGCAGCTACCGCAACTATTCGAAGAGCTGAAGAGCAAGTCAGAAAACTCTACGCCAGGGATTGTTTTGTGTTTCCTCCATCAGGGATGCGAGTTGAGGATTCATTCTTTTCCAGGGAAGAAGATACTTCGGAAGAAAACCCAGGGCGTCTTTATATCGGTGTAATGGGCCAGTACCACACGCCAGTCACGTCTCTGGTCCATACCTCTGCCGTACTGGCTCAGGCAGCAATAGATGCGGACCTTTCAGTTGATGCTGCTGACGGTTACTGGACACAAGTGATTTTTCATAACAGCCGCCGTGAGCTTGGTAAAACGATGACAATGTCATTGGATGATATTCCCAAGCGAGCTGAAGTAATAGCAGTTAATCCGGCAAAGGCCAGAAAGATTGAGCCGGTTGAAATGTCCGCTAATATCCCTTCCAGAGAGATTCCAGAGATTCTGGAGCGATTGAAAACGTCAAAAGACCAGCCCGGTGCAATTGATTGCCTGCCATGTACAAACATGTTTTCTGTTGGCGTCGATGTTAAGAGATTGGGGCTGATAGTAATGAATGGTCAACCTAAAACCACCTCCGAATACATTCAAGCCTCTTCACGTGTGGGGCGTGATGCTGTTCCCGGCCTGGTCGTGGCGTTCTATCCGAATAACAAGGCGAGGGATCGTTCTCAGTACGAGTCGTTTGTTCCATATCATCAAGCGCTTTATCGTGCAGTTGAGCCTACAAGTGTCACACCATACGCGTTACCTGCTATGGAGAGGGCTGTCCATGCCGCACTGGTAATTGTAGTTAGATATTGCTCAGGGCTTTCTGGTAACGATGGCGCTAAAAATTTTGATTCAAGTAAGAGCGAAGTTTCAGCAGGCATTAGCGACTTGCTGGCTAGGATGAAACTGGCTGAAAGGGGCAACATACAAACCACACAAGAAATCGAACGGTATTTACATGAATGCGTGACTGCCTGGAATAACGTTGCGGAGCAATCAAGGCGAGGAAGCTTTGTGCTGCGGTATGCAACGCGTGGCTCTAAGAATTTTGAACCACTATTGGTTTCGTATGTTCCGGGCGGTGCCGCAAAACCAGAGCTGCCTTGGCCTACATTGAATTCAATGAGGAATGTGGATTCGGACTGCAATATCTATATATGGGGCGAGCACGCTGGGACGCCGCAATGAAAAAGGTTGACAGGACCGTTCGCCGCGCTCAGACAATAACGCCATTTGGCGTAGGGGGTGTTTATGATTTTGGTTCTGAGTCTTTTGTGGCGATGGACACGACGAAATGGAGGTGTCGTGAGGAGCCCGATCTAAGGCTCCCTCGTTTGGAGCGAGTCTTGGGCGTAGAAGGTTTCAGGGCCGCACCCATTGCTGATAATTCGAAGTTTCCAGGGGCGACCAGAGGTGGCGGCTCTACCCCATACTATCGTTTTCCTGCATGGCTATTTTGCCCGACTTGCCGAGCAATGTATAAGTGGGGGCCATTCAAAGAAACTGAGGGGGCAGTGCCGTCATGTAGTAATTGTGGTAAGCGCCATAAGTTGGTTCCCATGCGATTTGTTGCGGTTTGTGGACATGGGCATCTGACTGATATTCCTTGGGACTTCTGGGCGCATCTGTCTCCGAATGGAAAGCCTGAGCATAGGGATTGTAAGAACAAAAGGGTTTACTTTAAGTCATGGCCGGATAGAGGTGCGGGCCTCCAATCATTGTATGTGGAGTGTAGAAACTGTGGTGCTCAACACGACCTCGAACAGATTCCCAAGAAGGATTCACTCAGGCGAGTATGGAAGCATTGCCCGGGAACTCAACCTTGGCAAAAAAATGACCTTGCCGCTCCATGTGACAGAATTCCCCAAGCCGTTCAACGCGGTGCCAGCAATGCGTACTTTCCTGTTGTTGAGTCGGCAATAGATATCCGAGCCGGATTCGAAGAGGACGAATCACTTTTCGACTTAATTCGCGCGCATCCTGGCTGGACCCCGCTGTTAAAAATTAAAGCACTGGTAGACGCTCCAGATAATAAGTTTGCAAAAACCTTTATTGATCCAATTGTGCGTGATGAACACTTGGAATCTCTTGGTGTGACAGTAGAGCACGTTTGGGATTGCTTGCATGATTCCGGGGTCGCTGATGCTGAAGTTCCACCTGTCGATTCCTGTGATGATGAATTGCTGAATGACGAATGGAGTTCATTTTTATCTCCTCCGGAGATTATGCCTAACGCTGAATTCATGGCTGATATTGCACCTCTTGATGCTTTTGGTGAGCATCTGCCTGAAAAGGAACAGCCGGTTTGGAAGGAGTTCAGGCGTCTGATTGGACAGGTTACTTTGGCGAGAAGGTTGAGGATCGTCCGCGCTCTTAAGGGCTTTAATCGACTGGAGCCTAACCGTGAAATGCTCGTTTCTCCTTCTTTAGGTGCAACTACCAACTGGTTACCCGCAGTTGAAATCTATGGTGAAGGGATTTTTGTTGCACTTGACCCCCGGGCATTGGAGACATGGGAAAAAAGGGTTCCAAATAAGGTGCTCGCTGCAATGAGGCATGCTCGGGAGAAAACTACTTTGGATTTTCTGCCAGAGGCAACGAACAGATTCGTACTATTGCACACGCTGGCACATTTGCTTATCCGGCAGCTTTGTTTTGAATGCGGTTACTCCTCTTCATCCATTTCTGAGCGCATTTATTCAGATGAGGAGACTGGGATGGCAGGACTGCTTTTATACACAGCGTCGTCTGATAGTGAAGGTGCGCTTGGTGGATTGGTAAGGCAGGGTATTCCTGAAAACTTCTATGGAACTCTAAAAACGGCACTTTTTCGTGCTGCTTGGTGCTCAAGCGATCCCATTTGTAGCGAAATGGAAAAACAAGGCTCCTATGGTTTAAACAAGTCTGCTTGCCATGCTTGTACTTTAGTAGCTGAAACCAGTTGCGATCATGCAAATTGTTTGCTTGATCGATCAGTTTTGCTCGGCACTAAGAATACACCCGGGGTGGGGTTCTTCAGCAATTTCGTAGCACTTATGGAGGCCTGAAAAAGTGAGGCTTCCAAGACGTTCGGAGCTGAGTCCACAACAGGAAGACTTTCTAATGGAGGCTCCATTTAATGAGCCTGTTCTTTGCGTGGGGCCACCTGGCACCGGTAAGACTGTGCTCGCTTTATACAGGGCTGCAGCATTGTATGAACAAGGGAGAACGCCTGATTTTGTTATGCACAGCAAGCTGCTGAACCGTTACGTTGAGCGGTCTGTCATTGAGCTAGATATGCATGTTCACACCCGAACTTGGCACTCTTGGGTTTACTCAAAATGGAGCGGCGGTGTCGGACGAAAAATGCCGGAAAGTCAGCCTTGGAGTCCAGACTTTATGCGAGCCATCGAATTTCTAAGCGAGTACGGTTGCACATTTCCGGGCAAACTTTCCTGGACGCACCTCATTGTTGACGAGGGCCAGGATTTCCCAAAAGAGTTTTATATTTATTTGACATGGTTAATGAGCGCAGAGCTAATTACCAAGGCAGGCAAAAGGGCCTCAGTGACTGTTTTTGCGGATGACAACCAGAGGATGGAAGAAGGCCGTAATTCCACCGTAAACGAGATAATGACCTTCCTCGGCCTTACGGAACGGTTCGAAGTTACTACTAATTACCGCAATACAGCACAGATTGCGCGGTTGGCGAGTTATTTTTATGCAGGCATGTCGACTGGTATGCCTGATATTCCAGAAAACATAAACGGGCCAGTTCCAAGATTGGTCAGATGCCAGAGTCTCAGGGAGGAGATGTTATCAGTTGTTCGTTGGCTTCATAACAATGATGACTTATCGGCGGGTGTAATTGTTCCGAACAGGAGAGTACAGAAGCGTGCTGTTGAGTCCCTTAAGATTGAAGCTGATAAACGAGGCCTTAGAGTTCAGATGTACGCTACTGGTGTAGACCCTTCAGGTATTGATTTTTACGGAAAGGGTGTGATTACCGTGGTTTGTGACAAGAGTTGCAAGGGCCTGGAGTTTGATGGTGTTTTCATTCCACAGTTACAGAACTATCGAATAGAAGGAGCGGATCAGGATTTTTTCAGGATGAAAATGTATGTGATGTTGAGTCGGGCAAGATCCTTTCTACAACTGTCATATGCTGAGTGTGAGGATGATCCGGCAATTCTTCGATTTTTCCCCCCATCCGAACAGGGAATTCTAATATGGCCGAGTTGATTTCTCCCGGGTTTGATTTTTCGGGCTCTGCCAAACAAAGGGCTAACAAAATGGCCGTTTTTTTCCTGACTAACAAACGAAATCTCGTAGCGATTTTGGAAGCGGGAATGATTACGCCATCGGCTTGTCAGTTCCGTTATCGCCAGGATTCCAGAGAGTTGGTTCCGGGAGCAATTCCATTCTGGAAGGAAGGGTTACCAATTCAGATGCTTAACCAGTTCAGGTCAAGCGAAACCGATTCGGTCGTTATTGCGTTTGAGATGGACGCACTTTCTGTCAATAGCGGCAATGATTTCACCATTCATAATGACAAGTTACTTGTCGTTTCTGAACCGGTGCCATTGGCAAAAGCAAGTGCGATTTATTTTCCATCGGCCGAAGCAATTGAGGACTTTCTTGCTCGTCGGATCGATGGAGTTGTTTGCGATGAGGCTTCATTCGTGGCACTCGCGGACTTTCCGGAAATTGCGGAAGTGGGGGTGCCCAAGACTTTGGTGTTTCCGGATTGCTGTGAAGAACTTGAGTTCATTGATAAATGTGGTGGTTCACTCAAGGCGGTTGAGTACTTTTCTCGGAACGGTATCGAGGCTCAATCATTTATTCGTGAGTTCATGGAGCAGTGTTTTTTAAGCGCAGATCATCAGTGGAAAGTTGATTTAGAGGTCGATTCGAATGATTCGTGGATTGTGCTCGGCGATGAGGATATAGCCTTGCTTGCAGCTTTGCTGCCGATCCTAAGGCGCGTAAAACGAGATGAACGCATAGACCCATTAGCGGTTCTTCAAAAACTCGAAAAGGCATTGAAGTCCATAGAGCCAGCTATTAATGAGCAAGTTGAAAAATGGATTACTTTCACCAGAAAAGTGCTCCAGGGCGAACAAGATGTCCATCCGCTAGGTGATGAAAAAAAGTTAGTACAAAGAGCTGTGCTGCTTTTCCTTTTGCGACCAGATCTTGACCGACTCTTGAACTCAATGCATTCAAATATTGCCGCAGGACCAACGGTCGCCACAATGGCTGCATTTTTTGTCGGGCACCTTGTTGGCGTCAGTTCAATGGGGAACGCACAAAAAGGAAGTGCTCAAGAATTCAACCAGTTCATTGATAATTTGATGTCCAGTGTGTGGAATCGTGATTCGATAAATGTTGCACTCAGAGCTGAAAATAGTGACGTAATAGGCCCGGCGGCTTTCCTCGAAATAAACGGTAGCCCTCTGCTAAAGATGGCGATACCAATGGACCAGACAATGAGGACACTGTCGCGACTTTTGGGTAAATCAGCTATCGAGGTTTCGTATATACCTGAATCCAGGTCCCTTAGCGGCAAAGTGTTATTGAAAAAGGGTCGGCGTCAAAGGTTTTTTATTGAGAGAATCGTAGAAGAACCTGGAGAAGGTGGGAGTATAAGAATAGCCTCCGTTTGTAAAGATCTTGGAAGCAAAACTAAGTTGCAAAAATTGACCAAAGCAAGAGCAATTGAGATGTTGAAAATGAATGAATTCCAACAGAATTGCTGTTTTGCTTATTCCGAGTCAAAGGAATCAATACTTGTCCAAACGACTTGTTCAGCAGAGATTGCTGATCCTGTGGAGCTGACTAAGTTAGTTGAACACATTGCAGCGGTCGCCGATGATTATGAGAAGAAAGACCCTGACACGAAAAAAGATCTACTCTAAAGTTACGAAGATCCGTGGTCTTCAAATGTGCCAATCGACAAAAGTGAGAAAGCTCTAGTTTAGAGCCGCAACTTTTGTAATCAAGCGAACGCAGCAACTTCTGAGTAGTTAAGTCAGCTTTGAGTTTCCCGCAGGTGTTCTATAAACAATGAAACCGACAGTAGTTCGCTGCGTTGGCTTTCGAGGTAAGAAGATTGAATTTCGGAGGGAATCACGAGTCTCACGGCGTTAGCTCGCATTTCAGTGGTCTGAGTTTCGCTAATACTTGGTTCAAGCGTGATCAGGTGCTTTTCAGAAATACGCTTAGCTTCTGAAAGGATCTGACGCCATCGGTCTTTACAAGTTGTTTTTGCGCCAAGCATCGTAAGTCGCTGTTCTGGGAATTGTTCATCCCAATAAGCGGAAATTCCGGGGAAGACAAAGTCGGGTTTCGAGCGATTTTCTGTTTGTGCACCCCTTGTAAAAGAGATGTCATTTTCAATAAACACTCGGCTCAAATGGTGTTCGAAAGCATGACCGACTCTTGATTTGCGCCTGTTCTGGACTGAAAGGGAGTACTGAATAAACGCATCCACGTCATTACCGAACCCCTCTTCCAGACGCTCCTCTAACAGAAAACGCTCCATCGTTCGAAAACAGACTTCTTCCTGGTCCATCCAGGCCAGAAGCACCTTGTCTGGATCTTCAGCAGCATCCATTGGGCCGGCGAGCTCTCTGGCAAACGCTGAAAAATCCGCAGTACCCGGAAATCTGTTACCGAACCTGGCCTGAAGAGTTTTCAGTAAATCAGGTTCGACCACGAACGTGCTGATGCCGAGTTGTTCAAGAAACAATCGTTCGACAAATCCGACATTAATGGCGTGCGCCTGATCGCGATCTCGGAGTTCAAACTGGTGGCCAATTTGAGCAGACGCTCTGGCCAACCAGCGCAACTGTGAATCAGCAGTGGAGTAAGCCTCTGCGATCACGATCATAAGATCGCCGGAGGGGCGCTTTCCGACAAACAACAGGTCATCGGCGTTTGCGCTGTTGATCGCCTCATTTTCCCGAAAATACAGCCGGAACTCTGTTCTGAACGGGTGCTTCTCTCGTGCGTCATACCAGGTGAGACTGCCACTTGAAACCAGAGGCTCACGGTCTTCCTCAGACAGGTATATGAACGTCGCAGAAACTTCCTGTCGTTCTGTGCCAAAAAGTGCTTTTAGTTCCTTTACTCCGTTGAACTCATGTTGATTCGAGGATTCCGGGTCAACTTCAACTGCCGTTAAGCGCCGAAGGACAAACATCTCAAAATACTGGGAGAGGTCCTGACGGTACATCAGGCTGCTGGAATCTCGTTGAATGAACTGGTGGAATGAATCCAATCTGCGATGTCGCTTAAAAGGCACTCCAGACTCATTTTTGTTTGCCCCCTGAGCGCACACTCCCAGACATAAAGAACACGGAAGCCTCTCGCGAGTAACTCGCCACGGTTTGTGACGTCTCTGGTGTGGTTGGCGTCAATTTTCTGACGCCAGAATTCCGGTCTGGTTTTCGGCCACTTAAAAAGCTCGCATTCGTGACGGTGCCAGAAGCAGCCGTGGATGAATATGGCCGCCCGATATTTCGCCAGAAACAGGTCCGGCTTACCTGGGATGTCCTTTTGGTGTAGGCGAAACCGGAACCCCCGTTTATGCAAACCGGAACGAATTATGAGCTCCGGTTTGGTGTTCTTGCCTTTAATCGCAGCCATGTTTCGGCTGCGCTGCGATGGCGAGTGGACATCGCTCATCACACAACCATCGCGTACTGATCCTCAAGCTGTTCCTGTTCGATTAAGGTTACGACGTGAGGAAGCATCGCCTTAGCTATGCTTTCGATCACCGGCACAACTACGGAGTTTCCGAACTGTTTGTACGCCTGAGTATCAGAGACGGGAATGATGTAGCTTTCAGGAAACCCCATAATCCGTGCGCATTCTCGTGGCGTAAGACGTCGGGGCCGCTTACGTTGCCCCTGGTTTACGAGTATCTCGGAGCCGTCTTTGTAATAACGAGCCGAAAGCGTCCTGCATTTGTCATCGCCGCTAACAAGGCCAAACCCAAACCCATTACCCTTACGACGATGTTTCTCAGCATATGCTTTGAGGTAATTCCAGAGTTTCGGGCTAAGTGTGTATTTTGGGTTTACTGAAGCCCTGGCACCTACCGTGTAGTCCTTTTCTGCGACTTCGCTACCATCTTCTGTGTGCAGAATATCGGCCATGACCTCACCAACGCGCAGGTCAGGGTTCTCGAGTGACACCTGGTCCCAGTCAAAGGCAGTAGGTTTCCTGAATCCGACTATATAGATCCGTTCCCTGTGCTGTGGGGTGAAATGGCTGCCGTCAATAATTTTCCAATGAACGCTGTAACCCAGTTCGGTCAGGCGTCCTTTGATAATTTCGAAAGTGCGTCCACGGTCATGGCTTACAAGGTTTTTGACGTTCTCCAGCAGGAACGCGGATGGCGCTTTTGCGTCAAGAATCTCAACTATTCGGTGAAACAAGGTTCCCTGGGTTTTGTCACGAAAACCATGCTCTCGCCCAAGTGAGTTCTTCTTTGAAACTCCTGCAATTGAAAATGGCTGGCAAGGGAATCCCCCAACCAGAACATCATGGTCAGGAATGTCTGCCAGGTCGACTTTCCAGATATCACCATTTATTGGATGGTCGAGCTCGAAATTTGCCCTGTAGGTCTCGTTTGCAAACCGATCCCACTCACTCGTGAACACGCATTTTCCTCCGGCGCGTTCAAAACCCAACCTAGTCCCGCCGATTCCGGCGAACAGGTCGATAAATCTGAAAGCTGGATCAGCCTCTTCGTCGTTTGCTATCAGAGCAGGTTTAACAAGGTCGTTAATGGCATGTAACACCAGCCCGGGATTTGGAACTCCATTGCTTTTCCATCGATCGATGGTTCGGGGTGTGACATCCAGTTCATTTGCAACATGGCTCGTTCCCCAGCGTTGAAGGGCTTCAGCAAGAGCTTGGTCGGCGAGCTGGGATTTTGAGCGCATGATTCACCTCTGGGACTATTTGTAGACATAATGACAATAAATCGTCCCTTAAGCAATCAGGACAAGCACATTGTTTGATACCTGACTCTCATAACCTGAGAACTTTTCAATTCATTGAATGAGCAGGGGTAAGACCCATTTGAGCGATGCTCGAGCGGTAACTGGAAACCCCGGCAATTCGCCGGGGTTCCAAAGCCTGGTTTCTTTATTGCTCCCCGCCAGGTAGCGGCAAATAGTCTTACTCCGTATCCGTCCAATCCGCGTCGCTCCTGCTGCTGCGGAAGTCCGGCTTAGAGCGCAGGGCCTTGCGCGAGAGCGCCATGGCTTCGCGCTTGGACATGCCGTCCCAGCTGCTTCGCACGCGGCTGGCGATGCGGTCGCGGCGGGTGAGCATGGCGGGGGCGCTGTCGAGGTCCTGGACCATGGCGTCGAAGGCTTTTTCGTTGAGGCTGAAGGCTTCGCTCGCCATGGCGTAGTCGCCGCGTTCGTTGTGGAGCATGGCGTCGTAGCCCTGGCGGGCGAGCCAGAGTTCGGCGATGGTTTCGGCGACGGCTTTGTCGCGGGTTTCTTCGTCGAAATCCCCTGGGGGGACGATGGCCAGGTGGGTCTGGCTTGTTGTGCTGCGGGGCTGGGTATCGGCGTCGGCCTGGTGTTGCCACTGGGCCTTGAGGGTGTAGTGCAGCGTGGTGGGCTCGGGCAGTTGCTCGGCTTCGAGTTCCAGTAGCAGCGCCACGTGGCGGGTCTGGCCGGCGATCAGGGTGCCGATGTTGATGGGGGCGGTGCCGTCGGCCGTGTGCGCGCCGGTGCCGTTGCCGGGTTGGCGGTAGTGGGTCAGCTGGCGGGCGTTTTCGGCGTGGGGGCCTTGCAGGTGCAGCGTGAAGTTGCGGGCGACCACCTGGGTCTGTTCGCCGATTTCGCCGGCGAGGACTTCGATGATCTCGTTGGGTTCGCTGGACTGGTGCAGTTCGCCCTGGCCGGCTTCTGCGATCGCGGTCAGCTGAAGGGGGGAGTAGTTGGCGCCGATGCCGACGCACGTTGTCGTCACGTTGCGGTCGGCCAGGTCGCCGGCGAGTTCGGCCAGGCGTTCGGGGTTGCACTCGCCTTCGTTGGCGCGGCCGTCGGAGAGCAGGATGACGTGGCCTGATTTGAAGTCGTGTTCATCCATGGCGTTTGCTGCGCAGCGGGCGCCGCGGAGCCAGCCACCGGAGAGGTTGGTCATTCCGCTGGTCTCGATGTGTTGAATCGCGGAAACGGCAGATTGCTTGCCGGCGGTGTCCATGCGCGCGCAGTCAACCACGACGGTGACATCGGAGCCGTAGACGACTACGGACAGGCGGTCACTGTCGCGCAGGCGGTTGGCCAGGCCCATCGCCGCTTCCTTCGCGGCCTCCAGCGGGCCGCCGTGCATTGAGCCGCTGCGGTCGATGACCAGGGCCAGGTTGACGGGTGGCCGTTCAGTCTCGCCTTCCGCTTTGGGCAGTTCGGGCGCGGTGATGTCGATGAGCAGGCCGCGGGTGGCGGCTTTGCCGGTGGGGGCCTGGGCGTGGTCCCAGCGTGCTTTGATCTGGATATCGGTCATGGTTATTTTCCTCCGACGACGGATTTCAGGAGTGCCCCGGCCAGTTCCACCTGTCGGCGCTGGTCGCGGGTGAGGGGGGTGCGTACGCGGATGACCAGGTCGTGGCCGAACTGGAATTCGTTCCAGTGTTCCGCGCGGGGTGGTTCTGGCTTGCGGTGCGGGTCGGGGCCCATGATCCGGTCCAGGTAGTTCGACGCGGAGTCTTCCGCGCTGTGGCTGTGGTCTGCTTGGGTGTGTTCGGCTTTCTTATCCTCCATGACCTGAAGCAGGTCGCGTTTTTCGGCGCGCATTGGCGCCGTGTGCATGGCAATTCCGGCCGGCGCGCGGTGTGGCGGGCGGGGTTGCGTAATCGCCTTGGGCTTGATGCGGTACGGCATCTCGGCCAGGCGGTGAAGTTCTTCTTCGTCCAGGTTGTCGAGCCAGTCGCTGAACTGCTCCAGCGACGGCTTTACTTCGCCGCGCTTGGGGTCGTAGTCCCTTGCCAGCACCTGCTGGGCCAGTTTCAGCCGGTCCAGGGTCTGCTGGTCGTAGTACGACTTGCGGCCCGGGGTGCCGGACGGCGCGTTCAGCACTTTCACCAGGTAATAGCGCACGGTGCGCTCCGGCAGGCCGGTGATATCCACCAGTTCCTTGATGTCGTATAGCTTTGGCATGTCGCTTGGCCTTTTGGGCGATGTGACTGTCAGAAGCTGTAATATAGTGTAGATTAGTGAAATATCAAGTGCCCCGGGTGATTTTTTTGACCTGGGGGCATTGTGGGGGGTGGGGTTCTCAAAAGCGGAGAACGTGCTTGGGGGCGGGGTTAGGGTGATTTCCTACGTGGTTTTGCGAAAATACCCGTATCGCGATACTATCGCAGCACGATATGTTTCTGGAATGATCAGATCATATCGAGACAGGGAAACCAGGCGAATCGCACTTGGTGTGCGTTCATTGAAGTTTCCAGCCCATATTCAAAGTCGTGTACGAATGTGTCTTGAGCGACTGAGCGCAGCGTCTTCGCCGTATGAGCTTCGGGAGTTCAGCGCGATGCGTGTGAAACGCCTGAAAGGACGCTGGTCGCACCTCTACAGCTTGCGCGTGAACAATCAGTATCGAATTGTGTTTGGCTGGCGAGACGGGCACGCAGAGGATGTGCAATTGATGGACTACCACTGATATGAGTGAAATGCAGAACATAGAGATTGATCGAATCCCACCTTCCCACCCTGGCGAGGATGTTCGCGAGCTGATTGAAGATCATGGGTTGTCCCAGTATCGTCTGGCGAAGGCGCTCGGCATTCAGCAGACACGCATCTCGCAGATCATTAAGGGTAAGCGCTCGATTACCGCGGACACGGCGTTACGACTTGCGCGATTTTTCAATATGACACCGCAGTACTGGCTGAACCGGCAGATGAACTATGACCTGGAAATGGCGCAGATACAGAGCGGCGAGGAAATTGCGATGGCGGTGAAACCGATGGCCGAGGTCCCCGCGGCCTTATAGCTAACGGCCTTCACCATTCCAGGAACAGAAAAGCCCGACCAGGGGCCGGGCTTTCTCTGACCGCGACGCGTGAGGATCCAGGCGGGCGGGTGGCGACGATATGTTTCCTGCTTACTACCGCTCACACAGCTGAAAGTTGGCCCTTCAACTAAAATGAACCTCCGGACCTGGAAAAGGTGCCAGCCTTGAAAACAGATATCGAAATAGATGACGCGTTGATTTCCGAAGCGCGTAGGTTGTGCGGTGGATCAGATATCCAGGTCGTGGTCGATCGGGCGTTACGACTGCTGGTTCGGCTTGAGCGCTTGCAGCAACAGGCCAGGATTAAGAATTTACGTGGAAAGGTGCACTGGGAGGGCGACCTTGATGGCCTGCGGAGGAGCCGCCACTAGGCCCCGCTTCAAATGCCCGCGCAAAATTGGCTAAAGCCACTTTGCCAAAATGTCTATAGACGGTTTGCCAGTATGGCTATAGACGATTCGCCAACATGGCTATAGCCGACCTGCCGAAGTGGCTATAGACCGCATGCCTTTATGGCTAAAGCCGGATTGCCATTTTGGCTATAGCCAAAGTGAACGGCTAGCCTGGAAGACCTCGCCGCCTGAAAACCCTTTCGATTTTGCAAAGCCCCCTGTAATTCCTCCACCGTGGCCGTTACCCTTGTCGGCCCTGGTGTTTTTCCCTGGATCACCGCAGATCGCCTGGGCACGACGTGACAGGCGGTTTGGCATGCCTGGTGTTCGTGCCCGGCATGGTGATTGCATGTTCTTAGGGTGAAGACGCAAACGCGCCGGGCCGTCGAGCCTGGCCACCATTCAAAACTCACGGAGGTTTCATGCTACAAGGCAAACGTATCGCCATTCTTGCAACTGATGGATTCGAACAGTCCGAACTGGTTGAACCGCTCGACCGGCTGCGCGCCGCGGACGCGGACGTGAAGGTTGTCTCGCTGCAACCCGGGACCATTCGTGGCGTACGTGGCCGTGAGTGGGCCGAGGAAGTCGAGGTCGACGCCGTGGTCGAGGATGTGAGCGCCGAGGATTTCGACGCGCTGGTGCTGCCGGGCGGGCTCTACAACCCGGATACGCTGCGCCAGGACGAGAATGCCGTCCAGTTCGTGCGCGACATGTTCGCGGCGAAGAAGGCCATCGGCGCCATCTGCCACGGGCCGTGGATGCTGGCGCAGGCCAATATCCTGCGCAACCGCAAGGTCACCAGCTACCCGTCCATCCGTACCGACCTGACCAACGCCGGTGCGCTGTGGAAGGACGACGAAGTGGTCGTCGACAAGGGCCTGGTCACCAGCCGCACGCCGGAGGACCTGGACGCGTTCTGCAGCAAGGTCATCGAGGAAACCGCGGAGGGCCGGCACGAAAGCCGCCGGGTGCCGGAAGCCGCCTGACGTTTCGTATTCGGGAGGTCGGTAATCCGCCCGCCCCGGATATTCCGGCTGAACCGAATTGTAAGCCCGGCCTTGTGCCGGGCTTTTTTTTAGCTCAGTCGATGCGGTCGAGCAGTGCCTGGAAGCGCGGGTCGTCACGCACCACGTCCAGGTCGCTGTCGGTCTCCAGCCAGGCCTTGTCGCCCCAGCCCTTGTCGACGGCGCCCTGCAGCAGTTCCAGGCTGCGGTCGATGTCGCCCTTGATGGCGTAGAAACAGGCCGTGTTGTAGAGCACCAGCGGCTC